>JAEEGH010006283.1_pt1 | contig 29199 bp, 22 predicted proteins | sample 9134181 | NCBI WGS metagenome assembly JAEEGH01 (sample SAMN16246544, study PRJNA631951) | gut metagenome | biome: gut microbiome; feature: rumen; material: DP-attached | host: Bos | place: Iran: Karaj | collected 2018-10 | reverse complement strand
ACTTTTCACAATTCTCTGCCATATTGATAAATCCTAAAGTATTGTAAAGTTGGATGCAAATGTACAAATAATCAATTAGAAATCAGTACCTTTGCAGTGAAAATTAATATGTTTTGTGAAATTATGAAGAAAATAGCTATTCCGACACGTGAAGATATGGTTGATGACCACTTTGGCCACTGTGCCTATTATACAGTAGTTACGATTGATGAGCAGAATCAGATTGTGAACCAGGAACGTCTGGATTCTCCAGAAGGATGCGGATGCAAGTCGAATATTGCATCTGTCATGCAGGAGATAGGAATCACGCTGATGCTTGCTGGTAACATGGGCATGGGTGCCTATAACAAGCTGTCAGCCCACGGTATCTCCGTCATCAGAGGCTGTCACGGTAAAGTGGATGATGTGCTCAGGTCTTATCAAAACGGAGAACTACAGGATTCTTTGGAATCATGCGACCATCATGACTGTACTCACCATGAAGAGAAACCTGTGTACGTAATTCCATCCTTTGGCAAAAAAATAATGATACGCATATAAAATGAAGAAAATAATAAACCCTTGGCGTAACCACGAAGGTTATAACTGTTTTGGATGCAGTCCTGATAATCCCATTGGGCTTCACATGGAGTTCTATGAGGATGGTGACTATATCGTAAGTACCTGGCATCCCGAACATAATTATCAGGGCTGGGTAGATACCATGCACGGAGGCATTCTGAGTACGCTGATTGATGAAGTATGCGGTTGGGTTGTCACCCGCAAACTTCAGACCAGCGGCTATACCGTGCAGTTGAGTGTGAAGTTCCGCAAGGCTGTCCCTACGACAGAGCCAGAATTGACCATCAGGGCCAAAGTCTCGAAACAGGTACGGAATTTGGCATATATCAGTGCGGAGATTACCAACTCGAAGGGTGAACTCTGCAATGAGGGCGAGGCCATCTACTTCCTGATGAACGAGGAAAAAGCCAAGGAAATGGGATTTCTGCATTGCGAAGTGGAAGAATAACAAAAACGATAGAATTATGAAGTACCCATGTGAGAACTGCAAGCTACGTGTTGCGTATGACAAGAATCCGAAGTCATTAATTGGACGCTTCTGGCGTTGGCAAATCAACTTCTGTCCCAGTTGGCGAGGTTACTTTAAGTCGTTGCCACCTGAGAAACAGGAAGAGTTTCGCAAGAAGTATGATTTTTGGAAGTATCAATAATTTTAAATCGCAGCGCTATGAAGCCGTGGGAATTCAACATTCTTCACCTCATCAAAGTGACTATCGTCTGAAACTATATATGTGGCGTTGGCAGCAAAAGCACAATCAACAAATTTGTTGTCATCAGGATCGGCGGTGATGATGTGCCAGTGATAATACGGATCAACACGCAATACGTTCCTGCGCTTCAAGATAGCATCCACCACATTTCTCGCTATGTCAGGCGTGGTCATACTGGCAATGATCTCCTCATATTCTTCAAGAATATCTGTTGAGACGCAGAGCGTGTAGCGACCATCTAAGAAACCACGCCATACAGGATATGCCTCACCATATTTTGATATGGAGACAAGTAGGCAATTCGTGTCGAGGACAATCTTCTTATTTTGCATATTTGTATGGTGTGCGAAGATGTGTGCTCATCACTTCATCATCCTTCTCCTTGCTCCACTGTCCAGTCTCCCAAAGGCGGTTCATTCCCTCCTCAGCCTTGCGAGCGTAGTAGTCGCTGACAATCTGGCTCAGTTCTTCCAGTTCCTCCGTGGTCTTAATGTGTGCCAAGAGCTGGAGGAAATCCATCTGTGCTGCATTCAATCCTATTACCTGATCCATAATTTTTATATTTCGACTGCAAATATATGCAATAAATACGAAACTTCCAAATAAAATGAGGAAAAACTCACTTATTTCATGGGGAACTTACCCACGAACTTCATCTCCTTCAGGATGCGGGATTGGCGCTTGAGCATGTAGGCGGAAGGCGATTTGCTGGAGAACTTGCGGGGATTGGGCAGCGTAGCGGCAATGAGGGCACACTCGCTGCGAGTGAGGTCTTTGGCATCCTTGCCAAAGTGCTCCTCGGCAACGGCCTGCGCCCCATAGATACCCTCACCCATCTCGATGGAATTGAGATAGACCTCCATGATGCGCTGCTTGGGCCATAGGACTTCTATCAGCACGGTGAAATATGCTTCAAAGCCCTTACGCGTCCAGCTGCGGCCTGGCCATAAGAAGACGTTCTTGACCGTCTGCTGAGAGATCGTCGAGGCACCCAGTTTGCGCTTCTCAGGGTGCTCACGGTTGCGCTTGGCGGCATGCTCAATGGCTTTGTAGTCGAAGCCGTGATGCTCCAGGAATCGGGCATCCTCACTGGCCATAACGGCAACGGGCAGCGACGGGGAGATGTTCTCCAACGGCTCCCAGTCGTGGGAGAGTTTCAGGCTCCTGCCCTCAGAGACCTGCTGGAAGCAGCGGATGACCATCAATGGTGTCACCCAGACGGGCAGGAATCGGAGCGCAACAACAGAAAGAATAGTGGAAGCAAAGAATGCCACCACTATCCATTTCAAAGTTTTCTTAATAAGCCTGAAAGGATTCAACCTTTTCACCTTTCTACTTTTTACCTATTTACTATTTTACCTTTTACTGGGCCTGCTGCTGAGCCTCCTGAATCATCTTCTGAGAAGCGTACATGTAAACCTCCACGCGGCGGTTCTGCTCCCGTCCGTCCTTTGTGGCATTGGAGGCAACGGGGTTGGCCTCGCCAAAGCCCTCGACACTCTTAATCTGAGAAGCGGGAACGGCCAGAGACATCAGATAAGAAGAAACAGAGGTTGCACGGTCGAGCGAGAGAGCCTGATTCTTCTGGGCACTCTGCTCAGGCGTAGAGTTCTTCCAGCCCTGATTGTCGGTATAGCCCTGAATGGCTACGTCGCAGTCGCTGTTGTTCTTCAGAACGCTGGCCAGCTGCTGCAGCGAAGCCTTTGAGGAAGCGGTCAGGTCAGACTTACCAGTCTTGAAGAGGATACCAGAGTCGAATGTCATCTTCACAGCCTCAAGGCCATTGGCATCGGTCACTTCCTCAACCTGAGCATTCTGGATAGCCTCAGCCTCCTTCTTGGCCTTATCCATCTTCTTACCGATGATGGCTCCTGCGCCAGCACCTACGGCACCACCCACGGCAGCACCGATAGCTGTATTACCAGCCAAAGCACCCACAATAGCACCAAGGGCAGCACCACCGCCTGCTCCGATAAGAGCACCCTTACCCGTGTTACTCATTCCGCAACTCACCACCAGCGCAGCGCACAAGGTGACAGCAATCGTCTTTAAACTTTTCATAATTCCTAATTTTAATCGTTAAACGTTTAATTTTCGCTGCAAAGATAATTATTATTTCAGACAAAAGAACAAAAGAAACTAAAAATTATATGTTCTTATGTACTTATGTCTGAAATTTTATGTAATTTTGCACGCAAATTCGCAAAATTAGAGTATAACAATGGCAAAAGAATTAAAAGATTTAACGAAAAGAGCTGATAATTACAGCCAGTGGTTCAACGACCTGGTAGTGAAGGCTGACCTTGCCGAGCAAAGTGCCGTACGCGGCTGTATGGTCATCAAGCCTTACGGCTATGCCATCTGGGAGAAGATGCAGCAGCAGCTGGATAAGATGTTCAAGGAGACGGGCGCTCAGAACGCCTATTTCCCCCTGTTGATCCCCAAGTCGTTCCTCAGTCGTGAGGCAGAACACGTAGAGGGATTCGCCAAGGAGTGCGCCGTAGTGACCCACTATCGCCTGCGTGCCAAGGAGGATAAGAGCGGCGTTGAGGTCGATCCAGCAGCCAAACTCGAAGAAGAACTCATTGTCCGCCCCACCTCGGAAACGATTATCTGGAACACTTATAAGAACTGGATCCACTCCTGGCGCGACCTGCCCCTGATGTGCAACCAGTGGTGTAACGTGATGCGCTGGGAGATGCGCACCCGTCCCTTCCTCCGTACCAGTGAGTTCCTGTGGCAGGAAGGCCATACAGCCCATGCCACCCGTGAGGAGGCTGAAGAAGAGGCACAGAAGATGCTCAAGGTCTATGCCAAGTTTGCCGAAGAGTGGATGGCCGTGCCGGTGGTGCAGGGTGTGAAGAGCGAGACAGAGCGCTTTGCAGGAGCCCTCGACACCTATACCATCGAGGCCATGATGCAGGACGGCAAGGCCCTTCAGTCGGGCACCTCCCACTTCCTGGGCCAGAACTTCGCCAAGGCCTTCGAGGTGCAGTATCTGAACAAGGAGAACAAGCCCGAGTATGTGTGGGCCACGTCATGGGGAGTCTCCACCCGTCTGATTGGAGCCCTCATCATGACCCACAGCGACGACAATGGCCTGGTACTCCCTCCGCGCCTGGCTCCCATCCAGGTGGTCATCATCCCCATCGCCACCAAGCCCGAGCAGATGGAGCAGGTGAACAAGGAGGTGCAGCCCATCATCGAGGAACTGCGTTCAAAGGGCATCACCGTGAAGTTCGACGATGCTGACAACAAGCGTCCTGGCTTCAAGTTTGCCGACTATGAGCTCAAGGGTGTTCCTGTGCGCCTGGTGCTTGGAGCCCGCGACCTGGAGAACGGCACCATTGAGGTGATGCGCCGTGACACCCTGGAGAAAGAGACCCGCTCTATTGAGGGCATTGCCCAGTATGTGGAGCAGCTGCTGGAGGACATCCAGAAGAACATCTTCCAGAAGGCCAAGACCTTCCGCGATGCCCATATCTATGAGTGCGACAACTATGAGGAGTTCAAGGAGCGTGTGAAGGACGGCGGCTTCTTCCTCTGCCACTGGGACGGCACTGCCGAGACTGAGGCCCAGATCAAGGAGGAGACTCAGGCCACCATCCGCTGTGTGCCCTTCGGTGTGGAGCAGACACCGGGTGTCGATATGGTGAGCGGCAAGCCCTCGAAAGCCCGTGTGATCATCGCCAGAAGCTATTAACAGAATCCCCTGTCAATTCAATAATCCCCGTCCGATTGCAGACGGGGATTATTTGTAAATCTACGCAAGTCTTTGAATCGCGTCGCGGCATTGTTCCATGAGCCAGCGGGGCGTACTGGTGGCACCACAGATGCCTACGGTCTGTATACCTTCAAGCCAGGCGGAGTCTATCTCCTGTGCATCCTCTACGAGATGACTGTTAGGATTGACGCGCAAACACTCGTTGAAGAGCACCTTACCGTTGGAACTCTTGCGGCCGCAGACGAAGAGAATCAGGTCGTGGCGGGCAGCGAACTGTGAGATGTTCGGCATGCGGTTAGCGACGCTTCGGCAGATGGTATCAAAACTGCGGAAGGTGGCCCCTGGAGCAATGTGCTGTTGGATGTATTCAATGATGCGGTGATACTCGTCGAGCGACTTCGTGGTCTGTGAGTAGAGATAGATGTCGCGCGAAAAGTCAAGACGCGTCACCTCGTCGAAATTCTCGATGACGATGGCGTTCGACTGTGTCTGTCCGACAAGTCCCAACACCTCTGCATGACCTTTCTTGCCGAAGATGACGATTTGGGGAGTCAGGAGTGCGGAATGTGGTGTGAGATTACTCTCGTCGTACTGTTTCTTGATGCGTTTCTGGAGCTGGAGCACCACAGGACAAGTGGCATCAATGATCTCGATGTTGTTACGACGGGCAAGCTCATAGGTCTCTGGCGGCTCTCCATGGGCACGCAACAGCACCTTCACATCGTGAAGCTCACGCAGGTCGTCGTGGTTGATGGTGATGAGTCCCATATCCTTCAGCCGCTCGCACTCCATGCCGTTGTGAACGATGTCGCCCAGACAGTAGAGAGTCTTTTCACTGGTGCCAAGTTCTTCCTCGGCCTTCTTGATGGCGGTGGTCACACCGAAACAGAAACCACTACCTTCGTCGATTTCAATCTGGATCATTTTTTCAGTTCGTTAAAATAAAGATCAAGCAAATCCTGGGCGGCGATGAACGAGGTCTTCTGACCAGCGAGGACGATCTGCTCGGCAGTCTGTAACTGAGCCTTCACGTGCGGGTTATTGTAGAAGTTCAGACGCAGGTGTTCGTTGATGCTTTCGTACATCCAGTATTTCGACTGTTCATTACGACGGTAGTCGAAATAGCCGTTGGCCTTCACAAAGTCAATATATTCGTAGATCATGTCCCAAACCTCCTTGATGCCATAACCATAAAAACCAGAATAGCACAGCACCTTCGGCGTCCACCCACTCTCAGGCATGGGGAAGAAGTGGAGGGCGTTGCGGAAGTTGGTGGCGGCCATCTGACAGCGGTCGACATTATCCCCGTCGCACTTATTGATAACAATGCCATCGGAAATCTCCATGATACCGCGTTTGATACCTTGCAACTCATCTCCCGTACCAGCGACCTGGATGAGCAGGAAGAAGTCGACCATCGAGTGACAGGCGGTCTCACTCTGCCCCACTCCCACCGTCTCAACGAAAATCTTGTCAAAGCCAGCAGCCTCACAGAGGATGATGGTCTCACGCGTCTTACGGGCCACACCACCTAAGGAGCCTGCCGACGGACTGGGACGTATAAACGAGTCAGGATGCTGGGCAAGCTTCTCCATACGGGTCTTGTCGCCGAGGATGCTGCCTTTCGTACGTTCACTGGAGGGGTCGATAGCAAGAACTGCCAGACGCCCTCCCTTCTCCTTCAGCACATGGACGCCAAACTCGTCGATACTCGTGGACTTACCGGCGCCAGGCACACCACTGATACCCACACGTACGCTGTTGCCACTATAGGGCAGACACTTATTGATCACCTCCTGTGCCTTGGCCTGATGATCGGGGTTGACACTTTCGATAAGGGTGACAGCCTGTGAAAGGATCGTGACATCCCCCTTGACGATGCCCTCTACCATCTCACCGACGGAGAGTTCACGACGACGGAAACGGTTGCGCTTCAGGTAGGGATTGATGATGGAGGGCTGCTCCACACCACTGTTCACCTGCAGACCGGCATATTCTGAACTGTTCTCGGGATGGTCCATGATGATTATTTTTTAATATTGATAACGACTTTAGGATGATCAGGGTCATTGGTGATCATGAGAATACGCGGACGACCCTTCACCTTGGCCAGTTCCTGGGCATAACCGATGATACGGAGCGTGGTGTTCTGACCGGGTTCTATCCGCTGTTTGCCAAGAGTGACCTTCAGACCGCCAGTGTACATCTGCATCGTCGAGATGACGAGTGTCGAGGCACCAGTATTCGTCAACAACACATCGGTCGTTTTCTTATCCTTTCCACCAAAATCCGTGAAATCCAGGTCGGTGGCAGAGATCTGCAACTGTGGGGCCTGGGCACGACTCACGCCCTCAAACTGACTGAGGTCGGGCAAAAGAGTGACGGAGACATCCATCGCCTTGTCGGCACTGACCTTCTCACCCAACTGCTGGGCAAGGAACACCTGAGTCTTCGTCAGTCCATAATCACGCAGCTTGTCAGACTGGAGGGTGACGGTGATGGTGCCACTCTGTCCCGGCTGGAGAGTCTCAGGCCTGACAGTGGCATCGAGATACGACGGCAGATGAAGCAGCCGCGGGGCCATGGTTTCCGTGCTGTTGTTCAAGATGTGGATCTCCTGAACGGGCTTGTCACCCTTGTTCACGTCATCGAACTCAAGCACATCCAGATCGAGCAACAGGGTTCCCATGGCGAGGGGATAGCTGCCGGAGTAGTCCTGCATTTCCTTGAGCACCACACCACGCATGGTGAGATAGACGGGTTTCTTGAAGCCTTTGGCCATCAGGGCGGCGGACTTCTGGAAATGTCCCAACTGACGGGCATCATAGGTCATACTGATCGTGAACTTCTCCCCTGCCCCAACCTCACGCGGATAATCCACTCTCGTACAACCACAGTCGGGGTGCACACTCTCAATGGTGAGTTTACGGCCTTTGTTCTTTATTTCAAACGTGGCAGTCACAGGCTGCTGATAGCCAGTACGTCCACACTCAACAGTCTGGGAGGTAATCTCCAGCTTCTGCGCGAAAGCCACTGAAGATGTCAAAGCGAAAAACAAAAACAATATCTTCTTTATCATCATTATCTCATTTTCAATGTTCAATAGTTAACGTTCAATCTCTAACGTCTGCGAATGCGTGGTGCCACGGAACTCGGGTGCATAGGCACACTGAACGGTACACGTACCCGTCTCGTAACGTCCTGCACGGTCTACATAATACTCATTCTCGATGGTATGGGTACCCTTCGACAGACAATCGAAATAATAGTTGGTAGTGTTGTCCTTCGGTGTGCAATACGCCCCACTATGCCAGCCGCTGAGCTGTCTGACAGGCTCCAGACAGGCAGCACGTTTGTCCTGCACCTGAACAAAGTCGTAGTCGCGGTCGGCGGTGATGGTGATACGCACCCTGATACGGTCGCCCACTTTCAGTTGACAATTGACAGTTGACAGTGGAGAGTTTTTGGCATCGAGGAATTCGCGCTTGACGGTGAGTCCTTGGCCCGTATTGGTGATATTCTTCGTGGCCTGCACAAACTGGGCGTAAACGGCTCCCCACGACGTACCCTCGGTGGCCTTGGCGATGGTGAGGGTCTGGCTCTCCTTCTGTACGGGGGTCTTCACATAGCCTATGGCAGCGGTGGCCTTCGGCAGTTCCAAAAGTTTACCATCGACACGGATGTCAGCCTGTGCAGCATCCAGACGCAGACGGTCGTCCTGACCACCCTGACTTCCCAGGAACGCATACACGGCATTCACACTGTTGATGGGTGTGTCCCAGGCCTGTGTACGCTTCTCCTGCAACAGCCAGCGCTGCATCTCCTCGATGGTCTGCTGGTCGTCTGGCATCAGCCTCTGCAAAGCCTCGATGGCGATGGTCTGGGTCGGAATTTTGTAGTCGTACCATGAGTAGCCGGCACGCGGGGTGTCATAATATCGGCCCATATCCTCACGGAACACGGTGTACTCCTTCAACGACTGGGCATACTCCGCAGCACGTTTCGCGTCACGCTTCGAGAGGATAACAGCCGTCAGGGCCTTCTCGTAGATCGACTGTGTCTTGATCTCTTTCTTCAACAGTCGCAGCAGGTAGTCGTTGGCGGCCTGTACGTCTTTGGGTAGCTCACGTCCGTCGAGGGTGGTGAGATAGAGCCATTGCAGGGCCTTGAAACTGGGGAACGACACACTGCGGCCTTCCTTCTCCCATTTCTTCATTTCCTCCACTTCTACCACGATCTCATTCCCCATGAAACCGAAGGCCTCGGAGAGCATCTGACGGGTCTCCTTCTGTTCTCCAGCCATCGCATTGAGGCGCACCAACATCTCACTGACGGCGACGGTCATATAGAACGATCCCGGCATCCCCGGCCACCAGGTCCACGAACCATCAGCCTTCTGCAGTTTCTCCAACTTACCGACAGCCGAACTGATACGGTTCTGCAGAAGATTCTCGTCGAAGAAATCACCAAGACGCTGTTTCTGTTCCGTCTCACGGTCGGCATCCATCACCCATGGGGTCTCGTTGAGCACAAGGTCTTTCAACTCCTGGTTCTTCTCGAGCTGTGAGGTCAGCGAGGCGTTATCTCCTTGGGCAGCCTCCTGTTTCCAGAGAGCGAAGGCATTCTTGGCCTGAGGATTACGGCTGAGAATCAGTCGTCCCAGCGAATTGGCATAGAACGAGGCAGCCTGCGAGATGGCATCATCATCCGAGGGTGTTCCCACCGTCGGCAAGGCCTGAATCATCAACCAGGCGGGGTTGTTGGTATATTCGAAGGTCAGCTTACCGTTAGTAGCGTCGACAGGGATGAGCTTCGAAAGGTCAATGGTCTCGGTGCCTGCATGATGCTGGGTGATGGGCAATGTAACGGTCACACGTTCCTTGGACGGTAATACGGGCAGATAGTGCTGTTCACCATCAGAGAAGCCCTTACCGCTGACACTCATCTGACAGATCAGGAGCGAGTTTTGAGCATTGAACGTGGTAGATGATACATTGAAACCGACGGGAGTTGTATCACCGGCTTTCAGCTTCACCGTCTGCGACAGTTCAGTGACCACGGCATTGGTTTCCGGATCGATGAGTTTCAGCACGGCCTTGCCGGTGAAATCCTTCTTGCTGGTATTGAAGATTCGGGCAGAGATGGCGGCCTCGTCACCCTCACGCACAAAGCGGGGCACGTTGGGCTGGATCATCACATCCTTCTGGGCGACGGCCTCACCCTCAATCATACCATAACAGAGGTCTTTCGTATGGGCCAGTCCCATAAACCTCCAGGTGGTCAGACTTTCGGGAAGTGTGAACTTCAAGGCCACACAACCAGTCTCGTCTGTCGTCAGCTGGGGATAGAAGAACGCAGTCTCGTTCAGGTTTTCACGCATCTGCATCTGATCGCCTTGTACTTCCTCTTGTGTATCTGCTTCTTCAACAACCTCCTTGGCCTTCAGCACCTCACCATCAGCCATATCATTGCCCATCACCTCAGCATCGCCCTCCATTCTGGCTGCAGACTTCATCATCATCTTCGGCTCTGCCATCACGGCTCCGAAGTCCTCTAACACGGCTCCGCGTGAATAACGACGGAAGCGATAACCATAATAGGAAGGATAAACACTGGCGTCAAACGAACTGAACTCCAGGTCGTCCACTTTTCTGCTGCTCCACGGATGGGAAGCAGTCTCTGATCGTCTGTAGCGGCTGGCATATGTCCACATACTGCTGGGAAGTGGCAGATGGAGATAAGGAGTCAGCGACCACTGGTGTTTCACCAACATATCGAGACTCTGGTCGTATAATGTTGCCATCAGTTGGGCGTCAGCAGGCTTTCCGTCAGGATCCTTCACACGGAGGGTCCACTCTTCCTGTTGTCCGGGCGTCAGACGATCTCTGAAGGTTGCCCATTCCAGCTGGAGGTGCTTGTCAGGCAGAGGCCGTTGGATCTGTGCCGTGTGTGTATGGCACTGCCCATTCTTGACCCAGGCGAAGGTCAGCAACAGTCCATTGCCATATTCCTCCTCATAGGTCAGCTTCAGGTTCAGTAACTGGTCGCTACGGTCTACGGCTCCTCGTTTGATCAGTTTATCTCCTGCAAAGATGCTGTAGACGATATGCACATTAGGATCTGACGAGCCCACCTGAACGGTGACGGGTTTACCGTCGTTCGTAAACTGTTTAGCAGACTGCCAGAACCAGTCGTCGGTCTTGGTGGCGGGACGCTCGTCATCGAGTGAGAAGACCACGAAATTGCGCTCGATGGTATCACCCTCACAGACGGCCTCCAACAGATGCTCACCACTGGTTAAGTTGAGAGTTGAGAGTTGACAGTTGACAGTCGTGTTCACTTTCTGCCATTTGCCGCCATCGATACGGTATTTCACCTCGGCGTCGAGATCCCTACCAGCGGCATTCAGCAGATGGAACGTGGCGGTAGGCTTGTCATCAATCAGCACCTTCTCTGCCAGGTCTACACTCAGGGCTTGCTTGCGGTTACCCAAAGGCAGCGAGAGCTGACCCGTACGCGTCTCGCCAGCACTGTCTGTCACATCGGCAGTCACCACAAACTGGTAGAACATCGGATAACTGGTCTCGGGCATCGTCAGTGGCATCGTCACATCGAACTGTCCGTCACCATCTGTGACACCCTCACCGCTATAGACCTCGTCACCGTCACTCGTATGACCAATCACGGCGGTATCCCAATAGCGACTGTACGACCACCACCAGTAGGCCCTGCGACGCACCACCTTATAGCTCATCTTGGCCCCCTGAACAGGTACACCGGCATAGCTTACGGCTGCGGCTTTCACCGTCAGCGTATCACCAGCGGCATAGGCCTGCTTCACCTCAGGGAAGTCCACATGGAACGTCGGACGCTTGTATTCCTCCACACGGAAATAGTGGATCTCACCACTCACCTGAATAGAGTATCTGCCCGTCAAACCTGACGATGGCAAAGTGAATTCAACGCCACATATTCCATAGGCATCAGTGGTTGCTTTCTGTTCCGATACCACTTTGTAGTTGGCGTCGCGCAACTGGAACGTGACGGACTTGCCTTCACGCACCTGCTGGTCCATACCGTTGGTCACCTGATAAAGCAGGGCAGAAGCAAACACCTTCTGTCCCGGACGATAGATGGCCCGGTCGGTATAGATGCAGACACGGTTCACCTGCTGTTTGTTTGAATAGAAGCTGTAGCGGTTGTTATTGCGCATCGGCGGACAGGCATTGTCCGAGTCGGTCCAGGCATAGACCTCCTGCCGGCGAGTGCCATCTTTCGACTTGTAGATATACTCACCTTTCGCATCGGTCACGGCCACGGTCTCTTCATAACGGGCATAGGTGGTATAGTCCCAGATACGCAGATGGGCACCGGCGATGGGCTGTCCCGTTGTGGCATTCACCACCACATAACGTACACCCTCGTGGTTGGGCTGGTCTTCAGCGATGGTAAAGACATCAGTCACATGATACAGGTGACGGACAATCTTTGTAGAAGGATTCGAACGAAGCTCCACCAGATACACACCTACGGGCAGTCCTTCGAGCGTCATCGAGTCTTCGAACTCCTCATAGGGCTGATGGCCTGTGTATTCACGCTTCTGCTCATAGACCACCCCATCCAACAGAGGCTTGATCTTCTCATAGCCACTCTTGGTGTCGGGCGACTCATTGAAATCCCCACGACAGTTCACCCGGTAGACGGTCATCGTCAACGACTGCAGATTCCTCATGTCGGAGAGGGTCACCTTCTGCGACTTTCCAGGCAGCGACACTTGGAGGTCATAACTGAGCCGGAACTGTGGATTGGTCAGCTCCTCCCGTTCATTTCTGAGGGTAGCCAGACGCGGCCAGCTCCTACCCCACTTGTCCAAGGCTTCGCAGATATAGTCGTACTTCTCGCCATTGGCATCCCAGGCTATCTGATTGTACCGTTTCAAAGCCAGTTCCCCGACCTCCGGCAGATCCTCATACTCCTTGATGAGTGCATCGAGCTTATCCTTCCCGCCATATCTGAAGGCCTCGGCGGCTACTATACAGGCTGCCCGGCGGTTGCCCTTATTCTTATAATAGGTATAAAGGGTTTCCAAATCATCGCCCAACTCATAACCCACGACGTGCAACAGGTCATTGTCGAAAATCCCAGCATCGACACCATGGATCACGAACGGCGCATAGCTTTTGTCCTTCACCTGGGCCAGCCGCTCACAGAGGGCGGGTGTCAGCTTGGGGCGCTCCACCTCGATGCCCAACTGCGAATTGTTCGAACAGACTCGCCAGAGTACGGTCTGCCAGACGGTCTTCAACACCTCGTCATCGGTGGCCTCGCACTGACGCTTCATCTCCTCCATGGCGGGCTTCAACGAGTCGGGGGCGATAGTTGCCATCACCTGCGCACTCAGCAGACTGGCCTTCAACAGCTGACCGTAGTCACGACCTTTCGTGGCTTTCTTCACGATCTTCTGAAGGATATCATACTCCGTCTTCGGCAGGTCCTTGTCGTCTGCCGTTTCCACTTTCTTCCAGAGCGAAGAATAAGACTGTCCAAACAACGTCAATGGCATGATCATTACAAGCAATAAAGTGATAATTTTCTTCATTTCCGTATATTGTAAGCTGTTGACAACAAACTAAAACAATGCAAAGGTAGAGAAATAATTTCAAAAACATTTTGGAATTTACATTTATTATATTATCTTTGCAGCAATATTATAATATCTTTGCACCAAATTGCAACACTAATGATTAACAAACAACTATTAGACCCACAGAGCATCGTCGTTATCGGCGGCTCTAACAATGTACACAAGCCTGGCGGCTCTATCGTACGTAACCTTATCAGTGGCGGTTACCAAGGTACCCTGCGCATCGTGAATCCCAAGGAAGATGAAGTGCAGGGCATCAAAGCCTTTCACGATGCCCGTGAACTGCCCCCGACCGATCTGGCCATCCTCGTGGTGGCAGCGAGATTCTGCCCTGACTATGTGGAACTGCTGGCCAAGGAGAAGCAGACGCGTGCCTTCATCATCATCTCTGCCGGTTTCGGCGAAGAGACGAAGGCGGGAGCCGAACTCGAGCAGCGCATCCTCGACACCTGTGAGATGTATGGTGCTGCCCTCATCGGCCCCAACTGTATCGGACTGCTCAACCGCAACCACCACAGCGTCTTCACCTTACCCATCCCCAACCTGGATCCTAAGGGTGCCGACTTCATCAGCGGCAGCGGCGCAACGGCTGTATTTATCCTTGAGAGTGCCGTTATTAAAGGACTGAAATTCAATTCGGTATGGAGCATTGGAAATGGAAAGCAGATTGGCATCGAAGACGTGTTACAATATATGGACGACAACTTCGATCCCGAGCGCGATTCGAAGGTGAAATTGCTCTATATCGAGAACATCGCCGACCCCGATAAGCTGCTGTTCTATGCCAGCAATCTCATCCGCAAGGGCTGCCGCATCGCGGCCATCAAGGCGGGCTCCAGCGAGAGCGGTTCGCGGGCGGCTTCCAGTCATACGGGTGCCATCGCCTCCAGCGACTCTGCTGTCGAGGCCCTCTTCCGTAAGGCAGGCATCGTGCGCTGTTTCTCCCGTGAGGAACTCACCACCGTCGGCTGTATCTTCACCCTACCCCCACTCAACGGCAAGAATTTTGCCATCGTCACTCATGCGGGAGGCCCCGGCGTGATGCTGACCGATGCTCTCTCGAAGGGTGGTCTCAACGTGCCGAAGATTGAAGGACCAGAGGCCGAAGAGCTGAAGACAAAACTCTTCGCCGGTTCATCCACTGCCAACCCCATTGACTTCCTCGCGACAGGCACGGCTGAGCAGTTGGGTACCATCATCGACTACTGCGACCAGAAGTTCGACAACATCGACGCTATTGCCGTCATCTATGGCACCCCAGGCCTCACCCAGCTCTACGAGGCCTACGATGTGCTCGACCAGAAAATCCGTGAATGCAAGAAGCCCATTTTCCCCATCTTGCCCAGTCTGCATACCGCAGGCCCCGAGGTAGCAGAGTTCCTGGCCAAAGGACACGTGAACTTCAGCGATGAGGTGACGCTGGCAACAGCCCTCTCACAGATCATGCATACTCCCCAGCCTGCGCCATTCGAGGTGCAGCTCTACGGCATCGACATCACCCGTCTCCATAAGACCATCTACCGCGAGACCAACCGTCTGAAATTTGAAGGCATCACCACAGGCTACCTCGCCCCCGACGCCGTCCGCGAGATACTCTCCTGCGCCGGCATCCCGATGGTACCCGAAATGGTATCTCCCTCGAAGGACGAGCTCATCGCCTTTGCCGAGAAGACGGGCTATCCCGTGGTGGCAAAGGTGGTTGGCCCCGTTCATAAGAGCGATGTGGGCGGTGTCACGCTGAATATCCGCACGGCCAGTCACCTAGCCCTCGAGTTCGACCGTATGATGCAGATTCCCGATGCCACGGGTGTGATGGTGCAGAAGATGCTGAAGGGAACAGAACTCTTCATCGGCGCCAAATACGAGGAGCGTTTCGGCCATGTGGTACTCTGTGGCCTGGGCGGTATCTTCGTCGAGGTGCTGAAGGACGTGTCATCAGGTCTCGCCCCCCTCTCCTATGGCGAAGCCTACTCGATGATCCATTCCCTGCGGGGTTACAAGATCATCAAGGGCACCCGCGGACAGACAGGACTCAACGAACAGAAGTATGCGGAGATCATCGTACGACTCTCCACGCTGCTCCGTTTCGCCACAGAGATCAAGGAGATCGACATCAACCCCCTGCTGGCCGACGAACACAGCGTCACTGCCGTCGATGCCCGCATCCGCATAGAACGTTAGGATGTGCCTCCATCCATGAAGACACATCCTAACTATGATTGCTGTTCAATTGTCTACTTGACGACGACCTTCCTGATCGAACCATCATTCATGCGAACGATATTCAATCCACGCTGAGGAGCACTGATCTGACGACCATCTATGGTGTAGCGGGCGTTCTCACTGGCATGGGATGTATTAACCGTATGTATCGCTGATGGGTTGTAGTCCTGAATAGCCACCTGCGTCGCGTTGACGATGCTACCACTCGACCGATCGATAAGCAGGGCGACAACACTCAACTTCGACTTATCCTGAATCACACTCTTCGATGTGATGTCGGCCTTGAAGTTATAGTTCTGAACCTCCCCGGCAGTAATCGTGCTGTTGACAGAACCGTTGACACCATCGGCGATATCCCATGCACCGACAGCCACATGGTTGAATGCCAGGCCCGTGACCTTTGAAGGAGAATCAGCCCAGAAGGACATCGTTGGATCACTGTAGTCACCACTCATATAGTTAGCCTGTGCCCAGTTGGAGCCAGTGCCCGTCAGACCGTCGGCTATCAGCACATAGGCAATACCATAGTCACCATTGTCAAAAAAGTGCTTCGAAGGAAATCTTTAAGTAGTTTAAGACTTTCACCCTCGGCACCCGATTTCCAGGCTGCTTTTTGCATCTTTAACGTGAAAATCGAACACTATCCCAAATTATTTGCTTACCTTTGCCCTCAAAATAACGAACAACATCATGGCCAAAAGAAAAAGTGACATACTGCATGTGCAGGGCATCGATGTAGGCATCTACACCGAAGACTACCGTAACGAGTACATTGCACTACGGCCCGCGAGCGCTACGAGTTGCTGCTACGTCGTTGTCCCGGCATCGTTCATCACCTTGCCTTGCAGGACCTCGCCTCTTTTCTCTGCGTCACGCCCAATTACCTGAGCACCATCCGCAAGGATATCACGTTTGAAGCGAAAAAATAGCGCCACTTTATCTCTCTCTTCCTTTGATCCTTGAGCGGAGGGTGCGAAGGGAGGCTGGTTTCACGTCGAGGATATGGGCGATGGTATCATCATCGTAATGGAGATCGTTCTGAAGGATGAGGAAGACGTACTGCGCTGGCGTGAGAGGATTGTATGTGTGCTCCCACTGCTGCCAGCGCTTCGGGCGCAGTTGGGCGAAATAATTGACTAGACATAGACGCTCATCTGGTGTCATCTCTGCAATGCATTCCTTTTGTTGTAGCTTAACGAATAGCCGCGTGCCTGTCAATAACTGATTCGAAATGCGCTGGCGGCTTTCCTCTATCTGCTTCTTCAGGTCGGCGATGGTCTGTTCACTGGCCTCGCCGCCCTGTTGCAGCCGCTCTATCTCCGCCTGGTTCTCCGCAATCCGCCTGGCATTCTCGTCGAGTCTGAAGCCCAACAGATGCACCCTCCTCCTTTGATACCACCAGATGCCAACAATGAGCACAACAAATACCACTACGATGATTGCACCCGTTTTTATCATCCTCTGCTGCGACCTCTCCTCCCAGCGCGCTTCATCAAACTTCTTTTGCCAGTCGGCAATCTCCAGGCTGTGATTGGCTTTCATGACAGAGTCGGTGAATGCATCCTTTTGCCGTTTCATGTCCAAAGCCGCACTCATATCGCCAGTCTTTTCATAGAGTCTGGATAATACCTCCATCGAATGGCTGCGCACCAACGGATCTTTTTCTGTCAGACATTTCTTCGCTTCCTCGATGGCCTCTTGATAATGTCCCTGTGCTTCCAGGAGACGAGCCATAGTCTCATAACCCTTAAAATTACTGGCAGCCTTATCGTTCCTCCATTTCTCCAAATACTTCCTGGCATTTTCAACATCACCCCGTTCCTCATACATCACAGCAATATTATGATAGATGTCAGCCCGCAAGATGCTGTCGGCCAAGTCTATATAGTCCATGCTTCTGAAAATACAGGCATAAGCGCTGTCATTCTGATCCATATAGGCATAAGCCGATGCACAGAACTGGAGACCTCGTAATGTCATGACGCTGTCGTTCATTTTGCGACTGCTCGCTAAATACTTCTGCGAGTATTCCAGAATAAGCAGATGGTTGAAACAATTATAATTGGCATAGGCCAGATTATCATACACCATGTTCTTCAGCAGTTCGTCATCCGCATCCTCAGCAATCGTCTCAGCCACCTTATAATCCTTAATCGCATCAAACGTCCTGCCAAGTAAATGCCTTCTGATACCACCCCTGTAATAATAGGCCCTGCCTCGATGCCAAGCGTCGCCATGCTTGTCGTAGTAGTCCACGCACGCCGTTATAAGCGAGTCGCCGTCAGCCTGATGCAACACGATATAATCCGTCATGATCTTCAACAGACGGTATTCCATTCTGTCAGCTTCGGAGAGTAATGCCGTGTCCACCTTACTGATTATTATGCGTGCAGAATCCGGACGTTGATGGACGATGTCTGCCGCCTCCTTCAACAAAGGATGCCGCGCCTCACTGCACCCTGCAACCATAGCGATAATTACCAGTATCCAAGCGATTTTCTTCATGCTCTTTTCGTTTTGCATGCAAAGGTAAGCATTATCTTTGATACAAAACCGACCGATTGGTCTTTTTAAAGAATAATTCAAAGTTTTTAAGCATAATGATACATATATAAAATAAATAATGTACCTTTGCAGGCAGAAAGAGAGAGAGATTATGAGAAAGAGCCATAAAGAGGAACTGTTTAGTGCTGCGTTCCGCCTGTTCATCCTTCACGGATATGACGGGGTCAGCTTTAGTGATATAGAGAAGGCCACGGGCATGAGCCGTGGCGCCATCTTCCACTATGTCGATACCAAACAAGACCTGTTCCGGCAAGTCGTAGAAATGTTTGTCATCGACAAGCAGAGTATTGACATGAAGATTAAGTATGGCAAGGATCCGTCGCTCCATGACTTTATTGGCGCTTATGCACAAGGCGTTAAGCGGACTATGAAGGATGTGAGACAGATCATTGGCGAAGATGTATCAATGGCTGCTGGTAGTCGGGCATATCTGAACATCATCCAGCAAGTGGCAACGCTCGTTCCTGATCTCTTTAAGCTTTACCAACAGTGTATGGATAGAGAGCAACAGGTGTGGCAGCAGGTCATTACCCGTGCGATAGAACGTAAAGAGATTCAGCCTGAAATAGATGTCGAACTGTTGGCCCAGACATTCATTGCCCTCTTCTATGGTCGAGCCTATAGGGATTCTCTTTCCCATGGCCTCAATGCTGACCTCCTAAAACGCCAGATGCTGCAGCTTTATGAGGTCATCGCCCTCAAATAGGCGTTACAATTTGGCACTTTTTTCTTAGTCAAATTATAGTTACATTATTCATTATCAGCATTTTAAGTCGAAAAATGCTGTAACACCCCTTTTGCCATTTTTTGCCAAAATCCTTTGCCTAATTCAGAAACTCCAAATACCTTTGCAACTCCCAAAAGGGCCAAAAAGAGTTTTTTAAAATTAACAAATAAGAGAGAAAATGAAGAAAAAACTAACAATGTTTTTAGCCAGTTTATTTCTTGTAGGGAGTGCACTGGCACAGACAAAAGTATCAGGTACGGTCTTGTCTCAGGAAGATGGTCAGCCGATTATCGGAGCAGCCGTCAAAGTGACAGGTACAAGTACCGGCATGCTAACCGACGTGAACGGTCGTTTCACGCTAACTTTGCCAACAGGTAAGAATCAACTAGAAATTACCTACTTGGGATATGAAGGCAAGACAGTAACAGCCAAGAATGGTATGCGCGTATTTTTGAAAACCGATGCTGCTGCCCTCGATGAGGTCATTGTCGTGGCCTATGGTACTGCAAAGAAATCAGCCTTTACAGGCTCTGCCGCCACGATGAAGGCAGAGGACATCTCTAAACGTCAGGTGTCGTCAGCTCTAAACGCACTAACGGGTTCCGTTAGTGGTGTTCAGGTGACTAGTTACGACGGGCAGCCTGGTAAAGATCCTACTATTCGTATCCGTGGTGTTGGCTCTATGTCAGCCAACAGCAAGCCGCTCTATGTAGTGGATGGTGTACCCTTTGATGGTTATATATCCAGCATCAATCCTGCCGACATCGAGACGATGAACGTACTGAAGGATGCGTCTGCTTCCGCTATCTATGGTAGTCGGGGTGCAAATGGCGTAGTCATTATTACTACAAAGCAGGGGAGAAAAGGACAGGATGCCGTAGTTACACTTGATGCCAAGTGGGGTGTGAACAATCGAGCTGTTCCCAATTATGATGTCATTGACAATGCTGGCAGTTATTATGAGACCATGTATCGTGCATTATATAATGAATATTATTATGCGATGGACAATGTGACTGGAGCGCACGACTATGCTAATCAGAATATTTTCACGAACGAGGGTTGTCAGGTATTTACAGTGCCAGAAGGTCAGCGCTTTATCGGTACAGACTTCCGTATCAATCCCAATGCTCGCCTCGGCTATTCAGACGGGAAGTATTATTACACACCAGACAACTGGTATGACGAGATGTATAACACTGGCAATCTGCGCCAAGAGTATAATGCGACTGTTTCAGGCTCCACCGACAAGATGAACTATTATATGTCGCTTGGCTATCTTGATGATAAGGGTATCATCAATTCGTCTGCCTACAAACGCTATAGCGGACGATTGAAGGCAGACTATCAGGCCAAATCCTGGCTGAAAGTTGGAGCAAATCTGGCTTATACCTTTGAAAAACAGGAAGCACCAGGTTCTCAGAATAAGTGGGGCTCATCGGGCAATGCATTCTTCATCGCAGACAACATTGCTCCTATCTATCCTATCTATGTGCGCAATGCCGACGGTTCATATCTCTATGATGCCATGGGTATTCAGGTACTCGACACGGGTACAAACACGGGGCAGAAGCGTAAGTTCTCAGCTGGTAATCCTGCCATCGACTTAAAGCTGAATAGCTATAATCAGGAGACAAACTACATTAATGCTAAAGGATATGCCATCATCGATCTTCCTCTGGACGGATTGAAGTTGAACGCCAACTTGAATGCCTATGCCTCAGACAACCGCGAGAATAACCTGTATAACCCCCACTATGGTAGTAGTTCGAGCACTAATGGCGCAGTGAGTGTAAATCATTATCGCCGTCAGAGTTTAAACCAGCAATATCTGCTGACTTATCAGCATGACTTCGGACTTCATAGCATCGACTTGCTGGCTGGTTACGAGTCTTATGACATGAAATACCGTCTGTTGGAGACTAGCAAGCAGAATATCTTCCTCGATTATGTAGGCGAGCTCGATAATGCCATTAAATATCCATCATCACCGAAGTCGAACACTGTCCGATATGTCACAAAGGGCTGGTTAGGACGTGCCCAGTATAATTACGCTCAGAAATACTTCGTCTCAGCTTCTTACCGCCGCGACGGTTCTTCTCGCTTTGCTGAAGGACACAAGTGGGGCGATTTTGGTAGTTTGGGTGCTGCATGGCTCATCTCTAAGGAGTCGTTTATGAAGCCTACTGCCACATGGCTCGACGAACTGAAGTTAAAGGTCAGCTACGGTATTCAGGGTAATGACCACCTGATGAACGGCCTTGACGAGATTTACTATCCCTATCAGGATACCTATACCGTCACCGACGTTAACGGTACAGCGGTGCCGATCTTCAATGGCTATAAAGGCAATAAGGATATATCCTGGGAGACTAGCTACTCCACCAATATGGGAATAGAGTTTGCTCTTTTGAAAGGGCGCATCAGTGGTAGTATCGAGTACTACAACCGTACCACGAAAGATATGCTCTACTACAAACCCGTACCCGTATCAATGGGGTATGATTCCTATCCTATCAATAGTGGGTCGATGTACAACCGGGGAATAGAACTGAATCTGGAAGGTACCATATTGAAACTGAAAGATGTTGAAATCCGTCTTAACATGAACCTTACTACCGTAAAGAATAAGGTTACAGACTATCCAGAGACCAATAAGGGTAGTATGCGCATTATTGAGGAAGGTGGTAGCATATATGAGTCTTACCTGCGCAGTTATGCAGGTGTATGGCATGGCGACAACAGCGAATACACGTTGGCAGAAGGTTTTGAACCGGTTTTGGGTGATGCATTGTACTACGTAGATCCAGACAATGGAAATTATGCAGTAACCGACTATTCAAATGCGAAGCAAGCCCATCAAGGCAATACACTGGCCAATGTCTTTGGTGGTTTTGGACTGACGGCTCGTGCCTATGGGTTCGATGCAAGCGTGCAGTTTGCCTACCAGTTAGGTGGAAGAGTCTATGACCATAAGTATCAAGGCTTGATGTCTAGTGACGGCCAGAATGGTCATAACTGGAGCCAGGATATCTATGGGGCCTGGACTCCTGAGAACGCCCAGAGTAATATTCCACGTTTGGATACGGGTGTCGATGATTCTCAGCACACTTCAAACCGCTTCCTTGTCAGCAGCGACTATCTCAGCATGACCAATATCACTATTGGCTATACCGTACCTGCTAAACTCGTCCGTTCGATCGGCCTTTCTGCATTGCGCATCTATTTTGCAGGCGACAATTTGGCTCTTTGGACAGCTCGTAAGGGCCTTGATCCCCGTCGAGCCTTAACGATGGGCGTCTTGACGTTGGGTAGCGGTTATTCAGATACTTATGCTGGATTAAAAACTATCTCTGGTGGTATTACTGTTTCATTCTAATCAATTGATAAAAACTATGAATAAGATATATACGTTAAGTCTTGGAGCGGTAGCCGTTATTACCGTCTCCTGTGCCGACCTCGATACACAACCTGATGGTGAGGTTACTGGCGATCAGTTCACAGAATCTGTTAAGCGTGATAATGCATTGCTGGAAGGTGTTACTAAATCAGCCTTCTTCAATATTGGCAAAGAATATAATGTCTTTGGTATCTCCCAAGGTCGTGCAGATGATTTTGGCTATCCTGCCGACTGTTTGTCTGATGGTACGAATGCGGGAGATATTGTGGGAGTAAACAGCGGTTATAACTGGTTCAGCGTGGCAGCCAACTATGGCGACCGTAATGTAAACTATGCCAATCCCTATGAGCGTTGGGCAATGTACTATAACCAGATTAAATGTTGCAATGACCTGTTGAATAATATCCCGGAAGCAACAACACCGGAACTGAAAGCCTATCAGGCTTTGGGGAAGGCCCTACGTGCTTTCGACTACTTCCAACTAGTACAACGTTATGCATTGACCTATGCTGGGCATGCCAAAGATCCGGCTGTACCGATGTACTTATCCGATAATGACAAAACAGAAGGTTTGACAACCGCACGCCAGACAGTCGAGTTTGTCTATAATTTCATTGAAAAAGAACTCGATGAAGCAGCGACGAACCTGGAAGGTTTTAATCGTCCCGACAAGAGCGTGATGAATCAGGCTGTAGTCTATGGCCTGAAAGCCCGTGTCTCTTTGGTTAAGCAAGATTGGGCCAAGGCAGCAGAATATGCACAGAAAGCCATTGACCTCGCTGCACAAGAAGGCATCGCTCCTGCCTCTATCGATGAGGTGAGCCAAGTCGGCAACATGTTCATCTCAAATGATGAGCCTAACTGGATGTGGGGACTTTCTTTCGGACCAACCAACATCGAGACAGATGGCGAGTATGAGACATGGGTATCACAGATATCCTCACTTGCCAGCTATAGTTACACCACAGAGACAGGTTGCTTCCGAGCCATCAACAGTCACCTTTGGAACACCATTGCCGATAGTGACGTCCGTAAAGGTTGGTGGGTAGATGGCGATTGCAAGTCTCCACTTATTGAAGGCCTCTTATGGAGTAATAGTGGCGAGACAGCTCCGCTCGGCGTAGGATGTGGTAATCTCTTCGATTTTATTCCTTACACCAACGTGAAGTTTGGTGTTTACCAAGGACAGTTCGGCACCACACAGACTTGTGGTGACTTCCCGATGATGCGCGTTGAAGAGATGTATCTGATTTTAGCTGAAGCACAAGGAAGACAGGATGAAGCTCGGGGAGCTGCAACATTGGAACAGTTTGTGAAGACATATCGTGATCCTGCATACAGTTATGCAGAAAAGCCTACTGCAAATTTCATTGACGAAGTATGGCGTCAGCGACGTATCGAACTCTGGGGAGAGGGCTTCGCTATGAACGATATCTTGCGTCTTAAAAAACCGATGGTTCGTTACCAAGGTACAGATGACCCAATTACTAACTGGGCACAGACATATCAGTTCAACCTGCCTGCAGAAGACGGTACTATGTTAATGACCATCCCCCAGTCAGAGATCAATGGTAACGAATATATATCAGCCGATGACAATAACAAACCTGGCACAACGCCACGTATGGGTATTAATCCAGAACTACGTGACGGAGTGACCGACGTCAGATAAAGATATGAAGCCAAGTTGTGAAACTTTGCATTTATAGAGTCTTTTTTCATAAAGACTCTCTCTCTTAAAATAAAAAAAATAAGTTAGAACCATCAGCAGCATTCGTCGTGATGATGCGTGCTGCTTTAAAAAAGAAACCTTCCAGATAAAGGGATGGTAAGAGATCGAGATATGTTACAGGGTAGATGGCAACGAAATAATCGGCCTGTCGTTTAGCTCAACAAAGAATTTGCACGAACAAAAAAGATAAAATAAAGAATGCGACAACGAATTGACGAATTGGATTTCTTGAAAGGCATCTTCATCATACTGATGATTACCTTTCATCTGGTCTATATCGGAGATTCGTATCCGTATGCCAAGCGGATTGTATATACCTTCCACATGCCTGGCTTCCTGATTATCTCGGGCTATCTGATGAACATCACCAAACCTTGTAAAGACTTCATCAAGACGATGCTCGGCTATGCCATCCCATATATTGTGATGGAGAGCGGTTATATCGTGATGGCCGCAGCATTGCCTATACGCGAACATATCGATGTCCTGACATTAGGCGTGTTTATCGACAGGCTGTTTCTCCATCCCATCGGGCCATATTGGTATTTGCAGACTTTGATAACGTGTGGAGTCTCATACATATTGGTATTCCACTTTGTACCTATGAAGACCAATTCACGGATCATCCTGCTTGGGATTATCTTCCATGTGTTTTCCAACATGCTTGGCGTAATGTCATTTGCCTGTTCACTTTATTTCCTGGCAGGAGTGGTGTTGCGGCAAAGCGGCATCTCCTTCACCGATGTCTTTCAGCAATCGCCGATTGCAATACTGGCATTTATATTACTGGCTATGAACCCGAAAAACCTTCTAATGGAAGAGTCTGGTGGTGTGCTGATGGTCTATCTCGTGATTGTTGGATTCCTCTTCGTTCATTCCCATGCGGGAAAAAGGGCGAACTCTATATTGACATTCTTAGGCAGAAACACGATGCCTTTATTCCTGTTTTCTCCTATCTTTACGTTCCTATGTAAACCTATGGTGCCAGCACTTCAGTTTGAACCGACAGGGCTTCTATTCCTGTCAGTCTCGCTTCTGCTATGTATCACTGGAAGCCTCTTTGTCGAATGGACGATGATTAGGATTGGAGTGTCCCAGTATTTCTATTTTAAACGATAATGTTAGACCCATAAACGAATAATTTGCACGATTTAAGAAGATAAAATAAAAACGAAACGATTATGAACAAAAGAAGTTTTTTTACGATGATGCTCGCCCTCGTCACAATGGCGGGACTGGCACAGACAAAGACAGCAACTGTCACTGGTTATTCACCTGCTCTGAAAGACGGCACGTTGGTGCTTGCCGGTACTGGAACTATTGGAAATGTCGTTGACACCGTCCAAGCTGGACGTTTCACCTTCACTCTACCCGTAGAGGAACTCACCGAATGCTTTCTCGGTTTAATGGGTGAAGGTTGTCCCAATTTTAATTTAACCCTCTTCCTGCGTCCCGGTGTGACTGTGAAATTGACGGGCACAGATTGTTTCTACCCTTTATGGAAAATTGAGAGCCCCTTGCCGGAACAGCAGACAGAGAGGCGTATAACGGAGCATTGCCGCGACGTGGTAACGGAATTAATGCAGATGGATTTGGATAAAAAGCCTTGGGCAGAGAGAGAAATCGTCCAGATGAGGTGGATGAAGCAACGGATGGACATTCTGCCTTCACTACCTGTGGATGCTGCTACAATTTATGCGTTATGGCTTACATCTATGACAGCAAAGAACACTAAAGACTTCCCATACACGGAACAGTTGAAAGAGCTGGAAAAGACCATCGCTGCCCGTGCACCGAAAGGATTTGAAGAGCAATTAGCAGAGATTCACAACTATGTTTATCCGCCACAACTTTTACAGGTGGGTGATGAAGCTGTTGATGCCGAACTCCTTGATATGCAAGGAGAGAAGCACCATCTATTTGAAGTCTTTTCCAATGGCAAATACGTACTGCTCGACTTCTGGGGCATCGGTTGTGGTCCTTGCATGATGTCTGAGCCTGAGATGAAAGAGTTCTATGAGAAAATGAAGGATAAGATAGAAATCATCGGTATCAATCAGAACAAACTCGCAGAGTGGCAGAAGCACGAATTCAGCAAGCGTATTATATGGAAGAATTGGAACAACGCCGCGAAGGATATTAGTAGCAGATATTGTGACATCGGCGCTATACCTTATTATGTATTGATCTCGCCCGACAAGCGAATCCTTTGGAAGACCATGGGTTATGGCCCGGGATGGTTTATGGGTATGGCAGATGCCTTCAATGGCCTCAAACAGGACAACAGCGCCAACCTCTCGCTGGTTATCCAGAAAGCAAATGCTAACGCTAGTAACACTACTATCAGTTTCCGCTGTTATAGCCATAAGGATTATTGGTTCCGCATTACCAAAGATTCTTACCTCACCGCAAACGGTAAGAAATACAAGTTGACAGCAGCCAATGGCATCAAACTTGATGAGGACAACTATACCCAAGTGAAAGCCTCCGAATCTACAGACGAGTTTTTAGGCAACATTTGCTACACAGATTTCACGCTTACCTTCGAGCCGTTCGACACCATCCCCACCACCTTCGACTTCATAGAGGGCGACGTAGAGGGTGCTTTTGTCATCCGTGGTGTTTCAGTAGAATAACCAATTATGAACAAGCAAACCATCTTCATCATTCTGCTCGCCCTCGTTGCAATGGCGGGGCTGGCACAGACAAAGACCGCAACTGTCACTGGTTATTCACCCGCACTGAAAGACGGCACGTTGGTGTTTGCTGGTACTGGTAGTACGGTACCTGTTGTAGATACCGTGCAGGCCGGACATTTCGCCTACACCCTGCCTGTTGAGGGATTCACCGAGAGTACCCTCTCTTTCTATGGCGAAGGCTGTCCCAATTCTCACACCGTAATCTTCCTGCGTCCCGATGTGACAGTGAAAGTGACGGGCAATGACTGTCTTAACCCCTTATGGAAGGTGGAGAGCCCGATACCTGAACAGCAGACCCAGAACCGTTTGACGGAGTATTGCCGTGATGTGCTGACAGAGAGAATTCAGATGGACTTGACTAATGCGCCTCGGGAAAAAAGAGACTCCATTACTAATATATGGATGAAGCAACAAATGGATATCCTGCCCTCACTGCCAGTGGATGCAGCCACAATCCGTACACTATTGGGCATATCCGAAACGGCAATGATAAGAAAAGACTTCCCACACATGGAACAGTTGAAAGAAGTGGAAAAGACTATCGCTGCCCGTGCGCCAAAAGGATTTGAAGAGGAATTGGCAGAGATTCATTCTTATGTCTATGCGAAGGATGAGCAGCAGATAGCCAAGGAATTTGCCGGCAATGAGAGCGTGTTCTTCAAGAAATACGACGACGTGGCGCCAGAGGATATCCTCCAGACCATTCTCGACAGGTATAAGGGTAAGGTTGTGCTCATCGACCTTTGGGCCACATGGTGTGGTCCCTGTCGTGCTGGCCACAAGGCAATGGCACCCATGAAGGAGCAGATGAAAGGCCAGAACATCCAGTTTGTCTACATCACCTCGCCCTCGTCGCCTCTTAATGCTTGGCAAGAAATGATTAAGGACATCGACGGTGACCACTATTATCTGACGAAGGAGCAATACGATTACATCCTCAATCACTTCGAGTCCGAAGGCATACCCACCTATGCCATCTATAACATTTCTGGTGAACAGACCTACAAGACTATTGGCTTCCCTGGCACTGATGTCATCCGCAAAGAATTAGAAACAGTAAGTAAGTAAAATGAATAAACAGGCTATCATCACCATTTTGTTCAGCCTCGTCTCAATGACGGGACAGGCTCAAATTACCCTCAAAGGTTCTATTATCAATGAACGAGGCGAAAAGGTTGAATACGTTAGTATAGGTCTTGAAGAGGATAGCATCGGAACTATATCGGATGCCAATGGTAACTTCACAATAGAGATACCTGCTAATCGCAAGAACGACTTGGTGTTTACCCATGTGTCATTCCAGAAAGCTATCGTTCCCTTCGAAACATACGTCAACTGGCAGCAACTGACAGTCACGATGAAGGACAAAGTGGTCGAACTGGCCGAAGTCGTAGTAGGCAAGAAAAACAAACCACAGAAAATAGCAGGCAAAACTATCAGTGGTCCAATAGCCGCATTCCGGGGAAAGGGCAAGGCGGACGGTGCTGAATGGGGACCTGTGTTCAAAAGCAAGAAGGATTATGCTGTCAGTAACATCCTGTTAAACATCAGGGGTACTACATACCAATGGTGCGTGCTCAGTTTCAACATCTATGAGATACAGGGTGACAAGTTTGTAAACATTCTTAACAAACCCCTCTACCAACGGATTGAGAAAAGTGACGGAAAGCATCAAATTGACATCCAACCTGAAGAAACGATTGTACTGAAGAAAAAGAAGAAATACTTCATCAGCGTGATGGTTGTAGATAGCGACAGTTATGGTATCCTTGATATGCAGTCACAAATCAGAACTTGTTATTACCGTGTTATTACCACAGGGAAGAAACGAAAATGGCCCATCGGCCCCGCAATCATGGTTCAAGGCTATGAGATAGAAAAGTAACCCCAAGCAAGATGAAAACAAAAAGACCTAAACACCACCATCCGCAAGGATATCACGTTCGAAGCGAAAAAATAGCGCCAACTGGTGCGGATATCTTTTTTCTGTAAAATTTTAGAATTCTGGTTAGCTTTTGGATACCTTTTCCTGTCTATTATAGTAGATGAAAGAAATAGAGATAGAACGGCTTTTCCGTCAACACTACGACCGGATGATACGGTTGGCGAGGACGATGCTCTACGACGACGAGGAATCGCGCGACGTGGTAAGCGAGGTTTTTGCTACGCTGGTGAAGACGGACATTATGCCAAAGAATGTTGAGAGCTATCTGA
>JAEEGH010006282.1_pt1 | contig 29201 bp, 28 predicted proteins | sample 9134181 | NCBI WGS metagenome assembly JAEEGH01 (sample SAMN16246544, study PRJNA631951) | gut metagenome | biome: gut microbiome; feature: rumen; material: DP-attached | host: Bos | place: Iran: Karaj | collected 2018-10 | reverse complement strand
AGGACGTGGACCAGACAATTCCGGTGACCTTCGAAACGGTGCAGTTCGGTGTTGACTTCTGGACGATGCCCGCCCTGCAGTTCAACAAGGACGAAGGCTACGTTCCGCTGGTTGAAGTCCTTGACCCGAAGTCCATCGAATACGGTATCAACATCATCGACCACGCTGCCGAACCGATGCAGGACGCCATTGTGGTTGTCCGTCAGCTGATGCAGTACTTCCAGAAGCTCGCCGGCCTGTATGACGACTATCAGGGCGATAACGACGCTGAATAATAAGCTATAAACTCTTAAGACCGCCCCAAAATGGGGCGGCTTTTATTATTTTTTTGCTACAAGGAGAAAATATGAAAAGGCTAATTACGACATTGGCGGTCGCAACCACCGTATTTACAGGTTGCTCAGACGACAGCAGCAGTAGCAGCGCCCCTACCGTTTCGGACCTCGACGAGAAAATTGTCGGTAAGTGGATCAATACGGAAATCGGCGGTAAAAAGGCTCTCACAAACAAGAAGGCCGTTGTCACATTCGAATCGAACAAGAAAGGGACCGCAAGTATAGCCCTCGGGGACTCGGTATGGCAAGGGCAAACCGAATTTTCGTACAGCACCAAGGACAACGAAATTTCCTATACGTTCTGGGACAATTCCATAACGAAGACTGACTTCAAATGGATTGTCGAATCCGTCGATGAAAACAACCTAAAGACAACCTTCCAAAGAAGTACCGTAATAGACGACGTTGTAGAGGAAAGTTCCAATGAAATTTCCTACGTCCGCGTGACCGAAGACTACTCCCAGTCGATCATTGGCCTCTGGGAAGGTTCAAGTACCAGCAAGGAAGGTTCCTCATTTGATGACGGCCAGAAACACCGCTGGGAATACCTGGACAACGGCACATTCCGTTACTACGTTCAAGACGAAGACGGCAACTGGATTCCCAACCCCAATCAGACCAAGTCCGAATACTTTGTGGACGGACCGCTCCTCTGCACCCGCTGGGTGATTGACGGCGAAGAAAACCGCGAATGGTGGGAAGTGGAATCCATCAAGGACGACGTCATGAAATGGACCGCGCTCCGCGCGAAAGGCGACGGTTCCACCTACACGGCAAGCTTCAAAATGAAAAAGGTCAAGCCTCTCACCAAGGCAGACATCGAAAAGAAGATGATCGGCAAGTGGATTCTTGCGGAAACCGACGGCAAGCAGGCCCTTACGAACAGGAAAGTGGTCACAGACATCGTATCGACCAAGAAACTGCGTCAAAGCTTATCCTACACGGACAGAAACGAATGGCTGGACGGCGAGGAATTCAACCTTACCCTCAAGGACAATCTTCTGTCCTGGACCGTAAAGAATGACTTCTCCGAAAGAGTCTTCACGCACGAAGTGGTTGCGATTACCGATAATGACATGTACACCTACCTTTCTTCGAACATGATCGAAGACGGGAAAAAGCAGCCGAGCGTATTCTCTCCGAAGGCGGTTCATTTTACCCGAGTTACCGAGGACTACTCCGAAGACATTTTGGGCATCTGGGAAGGCAAGATTACCAGCGAAAAGTCTGACTACGATGACCGCGAGGAACACCGCTGGGAATTCAAGAAAGACGGCACCTTCCTTTTCTACTTTAAGGAGAAAGGCAAGTGGAAAGTGAGCGATGACGCCTACGCCGACTACTTTGTTGAAGGCCCCCTGCTTTGCACCCGTTGGAAAAACAACGGCAAGAATCAGCAGGAATACCGCGAATGGTGGGAAATCGAAACCCTCAAGAAGGGGAGCATGAAATGGACCGGCCTCCGCGCAGATGAAGACGGATCCACCTACACCGCCACCTTCGAAATGAAGAAGGTCGAAGAGTAAATCCCCGCTTTTCAACCTTGTCCAACTTTTGCTTTCAAGTTTCAGCCAAAAAGCAACATTCTCAAGGAGAAAATCATGAAAAAAATGCAATGGATGCTCGCAACGTCCCTGGTATGTGGGGGCGCCCTCTTTAGCGCCTGTTCCGATGACAGTTCGTCGAGCAGCACACTGGAAGAACCGAAGCCCAGCGTAGAACGCACCGCCTTCGTGGAAAACACTCGCGCAAACCTCAAGGAACTTGCAGAGAACCTCAACTTCAATTCATGGGAACTCGCCAACCATATAAATATGGATTTTAACGAAAATGTTCTCAACAATCCTGAAGTCGAAAACGCCATTACGCGTACCCTCAGCCGGGACATTTTTGAAAGCATCACCGACGTGGACAAGAAGAGCGAACTCGGCAAGATGGGCTACAAAAAAATGGCTACGGTCGACCTGAACAAGCTCAATTACAGCTTCACCCTGCAAAAGGATGGTACGTTCGATGTCAAGGAAGCCAAGAACTTCGAAATGATCCTTCCGCTGAAGAATCCGGAAACCCAAAAGATTCTCGAGAAATCTCTTAAGCTGACCATGAAGATGGGCAAGGATTCGTTCAAGCACATTCTCAAGAAGTTGTCCACCGACGAACTTGCAGTCGTGATGAAGGTTCCGGAGGAAATTTCCTTCGCACTCTCTATCAAGCCTGAAGGCAAGTGGATTGACCTCTACACTGGTTCGTTCAAGAACGAAGTCAAGATGAGCGGCAAGTCCGAATACCTCGACAGGATGACTTCCGCCTTCAACGCCACTGGCGAAATCAAGTCCTCTCTCGAAGCCGTCGAACTTGCTAGTGGCAAAAAGATGGAAGCCGATGCAGCATCGATCGCATTTGCTATCGGACAGGATCCGGCAAAGCACATGGCAGGCGCAAAGATCGCTTTTGTGCATAACAAGAAGAACATGCTGGCCTACCGTATCGTGCAGACCCGTACAAATAAAAACCCCATCGACTTCTCGAACATGGCCAACAGTGACGGCATCGTGGACGTATTCTCGGTTATGACGGGATTGATCTCCGACTTGAGCATCGACAGCTCTTCGCTGACCTTGCTTGACGATGTCACCATTGCGATGAAGGTGTCCGATACAGGCAAGTTGCTCAAGGCTCAGCAGGAACTGGCCGCCGCCCGTCGCAGCTACGCCGACGAAAAGACCATCGAAAACTACACCAAGCAGGTGAACAAACTGGTGACCGCATCTATCACCGCAAAAGAAGTGGACCAGGAAATTCCAGTCACTTTCGAAACGGTGCAGTTCGGTGTTGACTTCTGGACGATGCCCGCCCTGCAGTTCAACAAGGACGAAGGCTATGTTCCGCTGACTCAGGTTCTTGACCAGCAGTCCATCGCCTACTGCCTCAACATCATCGACCATGCTGCAGAGCCCATGCAGGACGCTCTCGTAGTTGTCCGTCAGCTTATACAGTACTTCCAGAAGATTGCTGGCCTGTATGACGACTATCAGCTCGATAAGGCCAACGACTAATCAATAGGCGTTATACTCTAAAGGCCGCCCCATGAAATGGGGCGGCCTTTTCATTACTTTCCCAGCGTGCCGCGGGAGTATTCGTTGATGCAGGTGACGGCCTTGCGCTTGCAGGGGGTGCTTTCGTCGTAGAACACGACGCGGTCGTTGCGGAACACCTCGCCGAAGATTTCCTTGCCGGCGGCGTTGCTCGCCTTGTTGTACTTAACGTCGTAGAAGATGTCGGAATCGCGAGTGACGACGCGGATTTCGGCGTCAATCTTGTAGGCGCCATGCGAGCCCTTGAGTTTGAAGCCGTAGGGCATTTCGGTCATCGTAGTAAACTTGAGGTCGGGAGCCTCGAAATCGAGCTGCATCCAGGAGCGGGCACCACCCTTGTCGCGGAGACTGAACCAGCCTTCTTGCGTACCTTCGGTACTTTCGTTCGCCGATTCCATCGCCATGTTGAGAGACGCGACGTAGCCGTCGCGGGCAAGCGAAAGGTCTTCCTTGAATTCATGGTAGGTGTCCATGTCGCCATCGTAGGCGAAAAGGGGGGCAGTAAGGAACAAAGCACCGAAAAAGGCAAAGTATTTCATAAAATGCAATTTAGTAAAGACTTTTTTCTATATTTATGTCACGCCCGAGCCCGGGTGGTGGAATGGTAGACACTGGGGACTTAAAATCCCTTGAGGGCAACCTCGTGCGGGTTCAAGTCCCGCCCCGGGCATTAACGGCAACCAATGGAGCAGCCCATGATCGAATTCTACCCGAACAGCATCTACTACCCGCGCGAAGCCGTCGAAGAAAAACTCGCGAAGGGTGAACTCGCCAGGACCGAAAAGCACCTGATGGGCTGGACGGAACGCCACCGTGGCGAAATCTGGGACTGCGCCCGTGAAGACGCGGAAGAACCGACCGACGAAATTCTCCTGGACAACCTGCGCGCCCTTTTGCTCTGCAAGGGTTCTCTGCAGCCCGCCGCCGAAATGGGCGACATGATCCGGGAAATCAAGAAAGAAGAATGGTACCGTAACGAATCGCACCACGAAGACCCCAAAGAAGTGGCCGAGGAATGGCGCGCCAAGTACCTGATCAAGTGGCGCGAAGCCCGTATGTTCGAAGCGTTCATCCTGATCGAAAAGCGTACCGAACAGTTGCTCTCTATCCTCAAGAGCAAATAGTTAGTAGTTAGCCTTCCACACAATAGGCACCCAAACGACAAAACGTCCGCCAACGCTCCGTGGATAACGCCAATAGGTCTGGATTTGCGCAAGCACCAGGCCTTTCAAATTTTCGTCGTCGGTATTGCTGAATAGAATTTCCGGCGTAAACATTCCCAGGGAATCCAGCGTGAGCTTTAGCCCAATGACAACATCCTTTCTTTCGGAAGGGGCCGCATTTTTCAATTTCTTGAAATGCTCTGCGGACGCCCAATGAAGCCCTGCCGCGCGGCCCTGTAGAAATTTTTCGAACTGAAACAGGTCGCGGTCCGCGGAATTTTCCAGCACATAGAAATCGTCTACCGAAGGCATCACCATACGTCCCGTAAACGCATTCCACTGTTTCTCGTTTACGACGGGTACAATCGACACCGGCGCCTGGTACGGCTTAATATGGTATATGGCGAACAAAAGTCCCGCAAAGACAAGTATCAAAAAGAAGATGGGCAGATCGCTTTTCATAGGCCCCCTCAATCATCCGTTTCGATAGCCTTGATACAAAGCTGCAAGGATTTACGGTCGTTGAAGTAATTCCAGGTCGGTTCAAAGATGATCGAGACAGGCTTGTTCTTGTTGAGCAGAGTCTTGCACTTGCGAAGTCCAAAGGCTATCGCCGGGAATACGCGGCTGCCGGCCTGAGAAACATCCATCTGCAGATGCCCGCCACGAATTTCACGCAGGCGATGAATCTTGATGTTGTCCGCACGGAACGTCGGATAGGGGAAACTGCCACTGAAGGGTTCCAGCCGTTCCAGGAAATCGAGCACCGAGATCAACGCGTTATTCGGCCGTATCGAATCGCCAACACGCATGTACTGCGACGATTCCACCACCAGTTCGTTCAGCGAGATTCGGATGTCGAACGGACAGGACTCCGCCTGCGGTTCCTCGACTTCGCCCTTATAATCCTGACACTCCGCCGAAGCTTCAAGGCGCCTGCGGAGTTCATCGATCTTGTCGGCAGGAAGCGAGAACCCCGCCGCATTGGCGTGGCCACCCCAGCGGTCAAAAAGATCCCTGGAATCAAAAAGCGCCTTGTGCCAGTTGAAACCGGGTACCGCTCGGGCACTCGCATGCGCCATGCCATCGCTTATCGAAAGCACCGCCGTCGGACGGTGATATTCCTGGGCAAGCTTTGCCGCAACGATACCGATGACCCCTACGTGCCAATCGTTACCCGCCACCACGAGAACCGTCGGAAGCTTGTCGCCATAGGTCGCCTTGACCTGTTCAAGCGCCATGTCGGTAATCTCGGCTTCCTTCTGCTTGCGCTTGCTGTTCCATTCGCGAAGTTCCGCCATGAGGGCGTTCGCCGCCGCCATGTTCGGACTCAACAAAAGCTTGAGAGCTGGATCGGGGCGTTCCATGCGGCCAGGTGCATTCAGGAGCGGAGCAAACTTGTACATGACATCGATGCCACCCACGCTTCCGTGCGACTTCATGAGGTCGCCATACATTTCCTGCAAGCCGGGCCAGCAACTGCCTTCTATCGACTTGAGTCCAGCCTTGGTGAACGCCCTGTTTTCAGGCGTCATCTGGACCAGGTCGGCAAGAGTTCCAAGGGCAACAAGGTCCAGGAATTTACGTGGTTCGGGCATCGACAACCGCGAATAAAGGGCGCATACAAATTTGTACGAAACACCGACGCCGCAAAGCTCCGGATTCGGATACAGGTCACCTTCCTGGTGAGGATCCAGAAGGACGTCACATTCGGGAAGGCCCTCGCCCGACGGCTGGTGGTGATCGATTACAAGAATCGACATTCCGAGTTTTTTCGCCTGCGCAATTTCAACATTTGCGGTAATGCCGGTATCGACCGTAATCACGTAGCGTGCCCCCGCCTGGTACATTTCCTCGACGGCAGACAAAGAGAGCCCGTACCCGTCGCCAAAGCGGTTCGGGAGGCGCCAATCCGACTCGATTCCCAGCTCGGCAAGTGCACGCGTCATGAGCGTCACGGCCGTCATCCCGTCCAGGTCGTAGTCACCGAAAACAAAAATCTTTTCGCCCTTTTCACGGACGTCCAGCAACCATGCGACCGCCTCTTCCATTCCCTTCATCAGGAACGGATCGTTCACATCATCGGAATTGCCGCACAACATGCGGTGCGCCTCGGTCAAGGTTCGGATTCCCCTCGACACGAGAAAACGGGCAACGACATGGGGAATGCGCAAGCTTTGCGCCATCGAAGACGCAAGGCGTTCATCGCCATTCTCGAGCATTCCACTTTCCAAGGTCATTACTTGTACCCTTCAAAAATCTTGAGCGAGAGCGTCTGCAGGCACATCATCGGAGTAATTCGACGCGACTCGATTCGGGACATGGTTTCCTGCACCGTCACTAGCGAAAGTTCCAGTGCCGTCGCATCGATACGGGGGAACTGCGCCATATCAACCTTGTGGGCAGTCTCTGGCATGCGAAGCGTTGCCCCCGCCTGTTCGCGAAGCAAGTCAGCAAGCAAGAAGGAGAGCACTTCCAAAAAGCGATTCGCCATGTACGGATCTTCCAGCGTGGTTTCCTTAAGCTGCAAGAAAAGTCCCGTATAGTCGCCCTTCAGGGACTTCTGCAAAAAGTCGACCGAAAGGTCTAGCCACCCCTTTCCGTTTTCGGCATAGTAGAGAGCCTTTCCCGGCGAGCCTTCCGCAAGTCCTACAATATCGTCGGTCAAAGCAGATTCGTCAAAGTCCTCGCCCGCAAACTTCAATACCTCGCCACGGACCTCGTTGTCGGAAAGCGGCAACAGGTGAAGTGCAAGGCAACGGGAACGGATCGTCTGCAGAATCTTTTCGCGCGAAGACGTCGTCAAAATGAAATAGGTATCCGCAGGAACATCTTCCAGAGTCTTGAGGAAAGCATTTGCGGCAGACTCGTTCATACGGTCGGCATCGGAAACAATCACCGTACGTACGCGATCGCCCTTCATGGCAAAGGCAGACGTCATCGCACGAATCAGGTCCACCGAAATAAACGCCCCCGCCGAGAATATATCTACGCGGTAAGGGTTCTTCTGGATTTCCTCGATATAGGCCTTCTTGAAATCCTCGATGGTTTTCGCCTTGCTTCCCGGAGCAACGTCGTCGGAACTGCGGGCATGCGCCTCGTCGGATTCCATCGGCACGACCCACTTTTCGGTAGAACCGCTATCCTCTGCCATACGGCAGCCGAAACAATGTCCGCACGGGCGCATATTCGGATCGGTACACTGCAGCGCCTTCGCAATTTCCATGGCGAGCGCCTTCTTGCCGATTCCGGCAGGGCCATCAATCAGCACCGCCTGCGGAAAGCGATTTTCACGGAGGGCCGACATCACGCGGATGCGGGAGCGTTCCTGAGACACGGGGCCATGTAAAGTATATTCGATCATTTCTGCTTTAACCACAGCAAGGGATCCACGGTCTGCGTACCCTCGCTTACTTGGAAATACAATTTAATTCCATTTAGCGACGCCACATCGCCGACTTCGCCAATTTCTTCGCAATTTCGCACCTCTTTGCCCTCCTGCACACGGATAGACTTGAGATGCCCGTACACGGAGTAGGTTCCCCCCGCATGCTCGATAATGACAGAAGGGCCACGGCCATCGATTTCGGCGACCATCACCACCGTTCCAGCAGCGGCGGCACGAACCGCATCGCCCCGTTTTCCCCGGATTTCCACACCCAGGTTTCGCGTCATGATATGCAGCACCGGATGTTCCTGCAAACCGTAATTACTGATGACATCACCCTTCATCGGCATGCACTTCGGACCCTTGAGCGCTTCCGCCACCGTCACCTTCGGCTTTTCTACCGTCTTTGTCGGGGCCTTTTCCTTCTTCTTATCCTTCTTCGCCTTCTCGGCCTTTTCACGGGCCTTGCGGGCGGCCTCTTCCTTTTTAGCCTGTTCGATTTCTTTCTTGCGGCGTTCTTCCAGTTTCTTGATAAGCGCAAGCATCGTCTTCTGGTTCTGCTCGAATTCCTTCAAGGCCCGGCGCTGCATGCTCTGGTCCTGCTTCAGGCTCAGGAGCATCTTTTCCTGGCCGCTCATCTGCGAAACAAGCCCCTTCTCTTCGGCGGCTTTCTTGGAACGCAGCTGCTTGAGGTCGGACAAGTGTGCAGACTCCATCTGCTTCTTTTCGTCGCGTTCCTGAATCAGCAGCGAAAGCGTCTCGATTTCTTCGCGGTCCTGGTTCAGAATGTGGTGAACCCAGTAGACCTGACGGTCGGGGTTCCCTTCCTGGGTAAGCAAGCTATAAAGCACGCGAGCTTCCCCTTTGCGGCCGTTCACGTACAAGCTACGAATCCGCTTTTTCATGGCTTCCTTGCGCACCACGATTTTACGGTCCAGCGAATCGATATCGGCAGAGAGGTTCACAATCGCCCGTTCAAGCATCAGTTCGCTCTTGGAAAGCTCGGTGATGTAGGTACGCGTCTGGTTCAGGTTCTGGTCAAGAATCGAAATCGTGTTGAGAACGCCCTTTTCCTCGGTTTCCAAAAGGGCCAGCTCCTGCCTCTTTTTCGCCAAGTCCGACTCGAGCTTCTTGAGGGCATTTTTCTGTTCGTCAATCTGGGCGTCCGTCTTTTTAGTGACAGAATTCTGCTTGGACTTGGAAACGACAGACGTCTTCGAGGCCTTGGTCGAAGTAGCCTTTGGCTTTGCAGATGCGGCGGAAAAAGTAAGACCGACTAGCAGACAGAACAACAGAACGGAAAGGCGCATGCATCAATCCTGTTCGCCACGCTTGATCGAAAGGAAACCGCGAACCGTGCGAAAACTGAAATACCCCGCAAGGAGCGTCACCAGCAATACGACCGAGAAAAGCACCAACCCAAGCCCGCCCAGGTTCGCCTCGACAATCGGGAAAACTCCAGCCACAGAGCGCACCACCGCCGCAAGTAGGATTACGGCAAGACCGGAACCCACCAAGCCCTGAATGACGCCCTGCATCACGAACGGGAACTCGATAAAGAAATGGCTTCCGCCGGCATACTTCATATTCTCTACCAGAAGCCTGCGCGACAAGAGCGAAAGCCGCACCGAATTGCAGATAATGAGCGAAAGCGTAAAGAGCAAGAGTACGCTTATGCAAATGGGCCAGAACACCATTCGAAATTTCCAGGCGGCAATCTTTTCAACCCATTCGACCGGAGCCTGCACTTCTTCGAAATAATCCTCGCGCGAAAGCGCGTTCTTGAGTTCAATCAGTGCCGCAGGGTCCCTACTGTCGTCGGCGAGCGTCACCCTGAAAAACGGAGGAATCGGGTTTCCTTCCACAAGGTCAAGCATCTCGCCCGAAAAATGCCTGCGGAAATCGGCCAGGGCGGAATCGGCGCTCACAAACGTGACCGACCCGATATGCTTGGTATGCTGCAGGTGCGTACGAATCACCTTCAGGGAATCTTCGGGAAGGGACTCGGGCAAGAATGCCTCGACCGCATAGAGATTCTTTTCCATGGAAAGGATGCGCATCACAGTGCCAAACGCCACAAAAGACGCCGAGAGCAACAGAGAACAAAGGAAAATTGTCACCAGCGACGGCAATATTACCGTGCGGTGCTGTTTCATTCCGCGGAAAGATTCCGATATTAAATAACCCAGTTGTCCGAACACGAGGTGAATTATAACTAAATTTTAGGGGGTTCTTTACAGGGCAACTATGGGAAACATCGTATTAAAGATAACGGCACTGATTTTTGGTATCGCCCTCTGGTTCTTGGTGATTTCGCAGAAGGATTTCCAGCTTTCCGTGGAGGTCCCGCTCAACTTTGTAAAGATGCCCGAGACCATGGCAATCGCCTCGAAGCCACCCCATACGCTCCACATCACGGTCGAAGGCAGGTCCTGGGATCTGATCCGCTTGCAGCAAACCATACGCGACCCGAAACAGAATTCCATCGCAATGGTCGTCGACATGCAACAGGCCGAACTGGGAGCAACACGCATCCACTTGGACGGCAAGAACTTTGTCGCGGCGGGTTTTCCGGACATCCATTTCGTTGAACCCGAAAACCAGCTTCTGTTCGTAGACCTCGATATCGACACCCGCATCACGCGAAATGTACCCATCAAGTCGGTGGCGACGTTCAATGCGGCCCAGGGTTACCTGATTGCCGACAACCCGCAGGTGTCCCCCGAAGAAATCGTCGTATCCGGTGCAAGAAACGCCCTTACGCGCATTATCGACATTCCCACGGATTCCGCCTATTTCGACACCCTGCGCGAAAGCCAGGCGTTCACCGTTCCGCTTGACTTTTCGACTCTTCCCGCCTTTGTCCGCCCGAGCGATTCCCTAGTCACCATTTCTATCGATATTCAGAAAATGGCAAGCAAGACCTACAGCGACATTCCCGTCAACCTGATCGGATTTTTCGACAGGAACGTCTACTCGCTCCAACCGACCAAGCTTTCCGTGGAAATCACGGGCGGAAATATCGCACTCGATTCCATTACGGCAAGCAACATTGAAATCCTGATGGAATTCAACCGCTTTGCCATCGAAGACGCCGACAGCCTAGCCCCCACCGTGAAGCTTTCGCTCCCGGCACACATTAACCGCGAAATGTCTATCAAGGCGATTCAGCTCAAGCCCGAAAAAGTGACTCTCCTGAAAAAAGAGGAAAAGCCCGTCACAAAAGCCGACTCGCTAGAAGAGGTTGTCCCATGATCTGGCTTGGAATAGAATCAAGCTGCGACGAAACCGCCTGCGCCGTATTGCAGGACGATCCTGTAAAAGTCCTCTCGAACCCGCTCTACAGCCAGATCGACGAGCACGCGCTATACGGCGGCGTCGTTCCCGAAATCGCGGCACGCGCCCACCTGCAGAAAATTTCACCCATCGCAGAAGCCGCCGTCAAGGAAGCCGGCATCGAACTCAAGGACATCGACGCCATCGCCTACACCACAGGCCCGGGCCTTATGGGACCGCTCCTTGTCGGAGCAAGCTTTGCAAAGGGACTTGCCCGCGACTTGCAGATTCCGGCATACGGCATGAACCACCTGGAAGGACACCTCGCCGCAGCCTGGCTCACGCACCCCGAAATCGAGCCGCCGTTTTTGACACTCACCGTTTCGGGCGGACACACGGAACTTGTCCTTGAAGAACCCGGTTTCAAGTACACCAGCATCGGGCGCACCCGCGACGACGCCGCGGGCGAAGCTTTCGACAAGTGCGGCAAGTTGCTCGGCCTCAAGTACCCCGCAGGTGCTACCATCAGCCGCCTCGGTAAAGACGGCAATCGCAAATTCGTCGACTTTCCGCGTGCACTCCACGTTCACGACAACTGCGAATTTTCTTTCAGCGGCCTAAAGACCGCCGTGCTCCGCTACACGGAAACGCACGATCCCGAATTCATTCAGAAAAACATCGGTGACATCTGCGCCTCGCTCGAAGATGCCATTGTCGATAGCCTTGTGACAAAGACCATTACCGCCCTCAAGAAGACCCGCATGAAAACCCTCGTGGTCGGAGGTGGCGTGAGCGCAAACGCCTGGTTGCGCACAAGGTTGCAGGACTACTGCGAAATGCACGGGATCATGTTCTGCATTCCGGAACGCAGCCTGAGTACCGACAACGGAGCCATGATTGCAGCGGCAGCCATCCGTCGCAAGTTGCAGGGAAAACTCACCTCGGTGAACGAAGTCAAGCCCTGGATGCCTCTCGCCCTGTAACATTTCAGGGAAAGCACATAAAACGGGGCCCCGAGCCCCTATTTCGTCACGCTTTTTTGACGCCCCCTTTTCTTTTCTGTTTTTTCATTGTATATTATGGGTATGCTAGACAGAATTATCTTCACGCTGATGCACAAAACGGCCAAAACGCTTGCCGTGTGTTTGGCATTCTGTCTTATACCCCTTGCAGGCGCTTGGGCACAAGATCTGGACAAGCCCGTAAGCGACGTCGAAGTTTTCCGCCCCGAAAAGCGCGACACCAAGGTGGAACTGGTCGATTCGACCAAGAACAATTCAGTCACGCTGAACGTGGACATTTTCGCCGACGGAATCATCGGTTCCTACTACATTCTGTGGGACGACGTCGACCTCTCCGAAGATATCAAGCAGCTGATGACCACGCGCGACTTTGCCCGCGACGAATTCTTTATGCAGAACATCGACCGCGAACAGTTCGAGCAAGAACGACTGTTGCAACTTTTCGAAGACAAGAAAAAGGAATACTTCGCCATTTTCCCCGAAGAAGCGCTGAAGATGATCGAAGACCAGCAGAAAGATAAGTGATTAGGAGAGTGGTATGAGGTCGCGCTTCGCGGGCTCGCTAACCGAAATAAGGTCCCTGAGCTTGCCAAAGGGCCGGAGCAACGGTCCGAAGTGAAAGACATCGAAGGATCTCTTGTTGAAAACATCTAGTGATTAGTTCATGTTTAGCAACGAAAAAAATTTCAGCGAATGGAGTCTCTCGGGATTCAGCGGCGCCCCCGCATTCCTTTTCGAAACGCTCGAAAGCACCCACAGCTTAATGAAGGCCCGCGCCGCATCCGGAAAAATTGTTCCCGGCACCTTGATGGTCGCCGACACGCAGACGGCAGGACGTGGCCGTCACGAACGCACCTGGGACTCCCCCGCCGGTCTCAACCTCTACTTCAACATCCTGATTCCGCTGGATGGAATCCCGCTCGCCTCGGCACCGCAAATTACGCAAGTGGCGGCGCTTACCTTCGCTGAAATTTTCAAGAGCCTCCAGGATGACGCCAACGCGAAAGGCCTCGGCAACCAGGACATCGGGAAAGTCACCGTCAAGTGGCCAAACGACATCCTCTGCGGAAAGCACAAGTTCTGCGGGATTTTAGCAGAGTTAGTATTTATAAAGGAGATCCCCGCCTTCGCGGGGATGACAAACAACAAAGCGGAGATGACAAGCACACAAGGTTCTCCGAAGCCCGCCATCAGCATGGGCGTGGGAATCAACGTGAACAGTTCCCCCGCCGACTACGCCCACCTGGGCCGCAGCGTCACAACACTGAAAGATATTTGCGGACAAAAGATTAATCGCGAAAAATTATTGCAAATGCTCATCGGCAATCTGGAACGCGCCATCGGGCAGTTCCGCGCCTTCGGCATCCGCCCGTGGATTGCTGCGTGGAAACGCATGGACCAGTTCATCGGCGCCCGCGGAACTATAGTCGTGAACAACCTATGCACCGACCAGAACCGTAACAGCGGCGAAGGCTCCATCAAAAAAACAGGCTCCATCCTCGACATGCAAGACGATGGAAGCCTGCTATTCAAATGCGACGACGGAACCATAGAAACCGTCTATTCCGCCGATCTAGAAATTTAAGTAGAGATTGCCGCGATTTCTAACGAAGCGGCAGGCGCATCACTTTTTTTTGGTTTTGTAAAACAAGCTTCCCACAAGCGATACGGCAAGCACCACGATCATCGCGGTTAGCCCCATATCGGCAAGGTTCTTGTATTCGCCAACGTGTCCCGATTCAATCAGCATGATGATAATCAGCGCAATCGCAGCGGCGGTCGCTCCCATGCGTTCGAACATGCGGATTTTTTCTTCGATCGTGAAAGGTTTCTTGAACGGTCCATTAGTAAAGGGCATTGACGTCACCTCCCAAGCATATCCACACGATAAGTCCCGCCATCACAAGAACGCTGATGGCGACATTCGCCAAGAAAAAGTCGCGGTTCATGGCATCGAGGTCGTCGGATTTACGGAATAGATGGATGTAGAGGATAGCGGCAGTCATGAGCCCCGTCACGCCCCACCAAGGGATTCCCATTCCCCAGAACACGCCGAAAGCCACGCATAGCGCAAGCATCGCGACATGGCTCCAAAACGCAATCTGCAAGGCGCGCTTACGACCAAAGCGGGCTGGCACCGAATGCAGCCCCATCGCGCGGTCGATTTCTTCGTCCTGCGTTGCGTAAATAATGTCAAATCCGCCCATCCAGAGCATTAGAATCACTAGCAGAAAAATCGGGAAAACGGCAAACTCGCCGCGAATGGCAATCCAGGCCCCGAGCGGACTCATGCCGATGGCAAAGCCCAGGAACCAGTGGCAGAGCCAGCTGAACCGTTTCCAGTACGAATAGGAAAGCAGCAAGAGCCACACCGGCAACGCGAGCAGGCCCGCAAGCGGTTGCAAAAGGGCCGCGAACAAAACGAACAGCACCCCGTTTACGGCAAGGAAAGCCACCACGGATTTCTTGCTCAGGCGCCCTGCCGGCAAGTGGCGTTTCGCCGTACGCGGATTCTTGGCATCGATATCGGCATCGGCAATGCGGTTGAAACTCATCGCGCTGTTGCGGGCCGTCACCATGCACCCCACAATCAACAAGACAATCCGCAAAGTCTCCGCGACACTCATTCCGCGAAAACCGTTTGCCGCCACCCACATGGAACCCACCGCAAAGGGCATCGCAAAAAGCGAATGGCTAAAACGCACCATGTGCCCGAATTCTAGAATCTTTTTCAACATATCTGAATCATCTGTCATTCTCGACCGAAGGGGAGAATCCAGCGCTGGATCCCGTCGCTACGCTCCAGGATGACTTTTTTTCATTTCTACTTTTTCTTCCCTTTTGCCTTCGTCTTCTTGACAGAACTCTCTATCTTGATTCCCTTCCAGGGTTTCACAATTTCGGCTCCCCCCGCAAGCGCCCCCAGATGCATCAGGATTTTTGCAACCACGGTATCCACCGCATCCTCAATCGTCTTCGGGCGATCGTAAAAATGCGGCGAGGCAGGAATCACGATCCCCCCCTGGCGAGTCAGGCGAGTCATGTTGTCCAGGTGAATCAGGTTGTAGGGCATCTCGCGCGGCACCACAATCAGCGGACGACGTTCCTTGAGGCAGACATCCGCCGCACGGATCAGCAGGTTGTCGGCCGTTCCCGCCGTAATGCGCCCGATTGTTCCCATGGAACACGGCACCACGGCCATTCCCGCATAGTCGGCACTACCGCTTGCACACTCCGCAAAAAAATTCTTCACGTCAGGCAATTCGTCTACATAGTCAAACAGGGCGTCCTGTTCCTCGTAAGCAACCACGCCCCTGCCCGGAGGCGTCACCAGGGCGGTCACATGATGCCCCAAACGTTTTAAATGCATTGCTGTCCGAGTCGCATAAATGGCGCCACTCGCACCCGTCACCCCCAAAATGAACCTCATGTTCGTCTCCTCAGTAAAACGCGGTACGCAACCCCGAAAAAGCAAGGCTTCACATGCACCAGTTCAAAGCCGTTCGATTCCGCCAACTTGACAAAATCGGCAACCGGCAAGAAACGGAGCACCGAATTCACCAGGTATTCGTACGCCTCCCGCTTGCTAAAAAAAGCCCCCAGCACCGGAATAAAGAGCGGAGCCAGCCTCTTGTAGAAAAACTTGTTGAATGCGTTCCGGGGCGAAAAGAATTCGAGCACCTGCAGGTAACCTCCACCGCAAAGCACTCGCGCCGATTCTCGCAGGCCGCCCTCGGCATCGGGCAGATTGCGCATCCCAAATCCATTCAGCACCACATCAAACGACGCATCGCCAAAGGGCATCTTCATTGCATCCAGCTGCACCGGGATAGCCGTCATGGTCTTACCCGCGGCCCCCTTCAGCATTCCAAAAGAGAAATCGCCCAAGACAGCGACATCGGGCTTCCCGTTGAACTTTTCGAAAGTCACCGCAAAGTCGCCCGTGCCTCCGCAAAGGTCCAGCAGGCGTTTCCCCGGCTGCACACGTTTCAACTCACGGCAGCAACTGCGGCGCCACAAGATATCCTGAAAGCAACTCAACGTATGATTCAGAAAGTCATAGCGGTTGGCAATCTCGTCGAACATCTTGCGCACGGGGCTTTTCATGGCGCCAAATATAGAAAAAAGGCGCCCGGGCTCCAATGCCTCAAGCACCTTTCCAAAAACTTATGGGGATCTATTAGTTGAACGTTGCCGTTACAGAAACACCTTCAGCAACCGTTACAATGCACTTTTCCGGAGCACCAGACACAGGTTCGCAACCCGCCCAGCCACCAAATACGGCACCGGCATCCTGCACAGCCATCAATTCCACCGTATTTCCAGCAAAGAGCTTGCCCTTATAACTTCCGTTCGGAAGGCTTGCGCCATCCATAAGGATAGAACCCTTGCCATTTGCAGAAATGTTGACAGAAACAAGGTTGCTCACGCCAAATTCGCTCTGGATTTCAGTAAGGAACTCGGAATCACGGCTTTTTGCCCAAGAGGTAAGCCTTTCACCATACGGATCAAACTCGCCATACGACATTCTCCGATCCTTATAAGCCTCCACCTTCATATCCCTTGCAACATCATCCGCATTGAGCATGCCAGCAAGGAACGCTCTTTGCTTCTCAATATTCGAGGCATTCAGGTAAGAGTCAAGCATCACGGCGGCATTGTTGAGGAACAGGCTCTTGAACTTGGGACTCTTGATCAAGCGAGTAAAAAGGACATGGAAGCAATGTTCCTTACCATCCTTAAACGCCTTTTCATTACTCGTGTAGCAGCTACCATCAGAGCGTCCTCCCTGCTCGACCCACTTAAACATATTTTCATGCTTGCCAAATCCAGTAACGCCCCAATCCCAGTCGAAGCCATGGTCAAGGTCATAGACCATGAACTTCCAAAGCGGAGATTCCGGAGCCTTCCAGATACGCACGTTATTGTTCGGCCAGTCGCCGTTATGGACATACATTTCGGCGAGCATGTAACGCGCGAAGTTGCCCATATCCATCAGCGATGCCATGTGGGCATAAGCCTCGTCATTTGTACTAAAGTCATTTGCAGCAGCAAATTCCAGCATGGCGATATATTCGTCAGGAGAGCCGTTGCTTGCCTCGATTTCTTTTCCCAAATGCTTGAGGAAGGTGACCGAGGAGGCGTCAATTCCGTAATTCGTTTCTACAAAGTTCTTGTTGAAGCGTTCGCGCATATCGTGAATGCCGTAGTAAGTTCCGTTATAGAACACCACCACCTGGCGGCTACGCTGGTAATCCACGCCGCTTCCTTCGAGAATGGCGCCACCCACGGCATCGGCAAAGTAGTCGCTCACAAAGCGGTTACCGTTGTTACGCAGGTTAAAGCCCTTGTACTTGTCGTTCACGCCCTTGCGGGTTTCGAACAAAGGATAATGCAGCCATTTTCCGCCATACTCTTCGCGCATCACAACAGCGAGGGATTTCTTGCGTTCCATACGGCTCCAGCCACCCATCAAGGAAATACCGGCCTCGGTTTCCCAAGCCTTGTCCGTACTCTTGGAACCGTTTTCAAAGTATTCCACATGGGCAGCCATTTCACCCGAATCATCCGGATAAGATTCGTTCGGAGCGTACATCTGATCATGCTTCATATCAGGTTCGCCACCGTTTGTCTTCTTATAGTATTTCACGAAGAAACTCGGGTCCACAGACACCGCCACCACGGGCATATTCGCCGTCTCACCGATAAAGTACGTATTCGTCACCACGTCCTTTGTCAAAAGTCCCTGCTTGTAGGCGGCGCAGCGCAACACCATCGTATGGTCAATGAGCAACGGACTGTTGAATTCGGGAGAACTCTCAGTCGGGAGAGAACCATCCTGAGTGCAACGCACTGTCATGCCTTCCGGAAGGTCCGTCGGCGGATTCAGGGTAAACTTATCGTTGTAAAATCCGCCCTGGTTTCCGGTAAAGTTAAACTTGGGAGCAAGGCCATCGTAGGCAGTGCTTGCCGTATTCGCTTGCTCCGGAGTCGGCTTGTCGAAGAATTTCCATTCGCCGCCATCCACAATTCCCCAGCTCATTCCCGAACCGATTTCCGGGTAATGAATCGAATCACGGATTCCATAAGACCTGTCGATCAAGTAAACGGAGCCACCGTCCTTATTCAGTTTCCAATTGGTGTGCGGGCGATTATGCAGCGAGGCATCACCAGAATTACCTTCAATGACCGCCACATTGTTCTTATCGCAGAACACGACTACAAACGCTTTAGCGGCTATTGGGATATCGCCAAAGACCCACTTGCGCGGTTTTTCCAGATTTTCGACAAGAGAATAGCCCTTCAAGTTCGCGGACGAGTCACCGGCATTGTAAATTTCAATCCAACCCGGATCGTCACCATTTTCATCAAGCCAGTCGAGATTCACCGGCGAAATTTCGGTAATGACCAAGGCGGAATTTCCAACCCAGGTAAGCGTCGTATCGGCAGGAACATAAACCGTATCGACCTTGTACACCGTATCGCCAGTCTCGGGGTCAATGTGTCTGACCGTGTCAAGCGTCGGTTCGAGGGTATCCACCCTTACGACCGTGTTGCCAGCCGAATCGGTTTCATATATGGTGTCGACCCTGACATCAGGCAAATCCGGCTCATCGGAACCCTTGGAAGAAGAATCTTCGGAGCAGGCAATTAAACCGGCGAAAACCAAACTCAGGCATGCCATCAGGGCAAAGCCGTTTTTCATGTTGAATATGTACACACTGCCACCTATAAAAACGTTTCCCAGAAATTCCCGATTTCCAGGGTCATATTCTTTAACACCCGATAGGTAAATTTAGAAGATTATTAAAAAAAAAGGGAAAAAAAACAGTAATATTCTATTTACCCTTGACAAGCGTCACACGATGTGCTATATTTGGCCTACCAAGTCGGCGCTGTAGCTCAGTTGGTAGAGCAGCGGACTGAAAATCCGCGTGTCGTCAGTTCAATTCTGACCGGTGCCACGAAAAGAGACCTTGATTTTCAAGGTCTTTTTTTATTTTCCCTCCTAAAAAAGGAAAAGACCCCGATTCAATCGGGGTCCAACCATTTTAAGCATTATCGGCGGTAGAGACCGTAAATTTCGTCCCAGTGGTCTATGAGGACATCCACGAGTTCCGGTTGGAACTGTCCACCGCGCTGTTTCAGGAATTCTTCCTTGACTTTTTCTTCGGGCCAGGGTTCCTTGTAGCAACGGGGACTCGACAGGGCGTCCAGAACGTCCGCAACCGAACAGATGCGCCCTGCCAGGGGAATCGCCTCGCCTGCAAGCCCGAACGGATAGCCCTTACCATCCCAGCGTTCATGGTGCGAACGGGCGATGGAGGCCGCAAAGCGAAGCAGCTTGCGCTTGGAATTGCAAAGCATGTTGTAGCCGATTTCGGAATGCGACTTCATGACGGCGTACTCTTCGTCGGTAAAGCGACCCGGCTTGTTCAGAATCGCATCGGGAATGCCCACCTTGCCAAGGTCATGCATCGGAGCCGCAAGACGGATACGGTCCACTTCCTCGTCGGGCATCTTGAGGAACTTCGCAAGCATGTAGGAAATTTCGGCAACGCGCTGGATATGGTCGCCCGTTTCCTGGCTACGGTACTCGGAAACTTCACCCAGGATATGAATAATTTCACGCTGGGTCGCTTCCAGTTCCGAGTTCAGCATCGCCGATTCCACAGTCTTTGCAGAATACACAGCCGTAAGAGCCAGGCGTTCCAGGTCCTGCGTCGAAAATACGGCAGACTCTCCCTTCTTGTTGATTGCCTGGAACACACCCATCACGCGGCCCATGGAATTCAGCAGGGGCACCGTCATCACGGATGTCGTGCGGTAAAGCGTCTTTTCGTCGCTACGGCGATCGAACCTCGGGTCCTTGTAGGCATCCTCGATCAACAGGGGCTCGGCAGTCTTTACGGAATAACCGACAAAGCCGGCATCTCGCGGAATGCGAAGCTCGCTCACCCCGTGGGCAACCTTGGTCCACAGTTCGCCGCTATCTTCGTCAATCAGCCAAAGGGAGCAACGGTCCGCAGAAACAATGGCACGCCCCAAGTCAGCCATCAGGACCAGCAAGTTGTCCATCTTACGTTCTGCCGCAATTTTCGGCATGTAAGAGAACAACAAATCCAGAATTTTTTGCGATTCAACCGCTTGTCTTTGCTCTATCTCCGTCATACAATGTAAAATTTAGCTAAACTTAGCCGTTTTTCCAACTCCGCTTGGCCGAATCCCCCTAAATTTTTCTATCCTTGGGAAACCCTGGAGGAATAGGCTAATTGGTAAGTCAGCGGTCTTGAAAACCGCCGCCGTAAGGCTTGGGGGTTCGAGTCCCTCTTCCTCCGCTAAAAAAGACCCCGCAGGGGTCTTTTTTAATTATCATAAGTTCCACTCCATCCGGCAATCGGCCACATAATCCGCAGTCACCGAGGCCGGTTCGTCATAAATCAGCGTACAGACCTTGATCGGCAACGGGAAATCATGCCCAAAGGCCGCAATACACGCCGACGTCGTCGCACCCGTCGTAAAGACATCGTCCACCACGACAACCGTTCCCCGGACAGGCAACTCTTTGCGCAAAGCGCATTCGAAAGCATCCGACACGTTCCGTTCACGAGCCTCCTTCGAAAGTTTAGTCTGCGATACAACGAACGTCTTTCGCCTAAGCCAGCGACACACCCGGCCGCCAACCACCACCGCAAGCGCAGATGCAATCTTTTCCGCCTGATTGTAGCCGCGTTCCCGAAGCCTCGCCCTATGAAGCGGAACAGGAACAAAATACAGTGGCTTGGGAAACATCGAAAGTTCCTCGCCAATAAAGCCCCCACGCACCGCCGATGAATGACGCACCAGGTAAGTCGCCATTCCGGGAATGCCCCCGTACTTGAGCGCATGCACCAGGCGTCGCGTCAGCGGACGCATCGGAAAGAGGCTGTAGGCATCTCCACCCAGCGACACCCCCGCCTTCGATTCACGTTCCAGTTCCTTTACACAATCCGGACAAAGCCACGGATCAAGGCGTTCTGCGACACCCCCGCACCCCAGACACTCCGTCCCAAATACAAAACGCCCGACATTTTCGAACCAACGCATATAGACTCCTCGGGACACACCAACACGGCGAAGCGTCCCTCTTCTATATACGCTCTTTTCTGAAAAATTAGGAAAAATGTTTCTAGTAGCTGCACCGACAGTGCACTATCTTCTTCTCGCCTGATACCTTAGGCAAAGCAAAAATCCCACCAGAACCATGCACGTCAGCGCAAAGGAGCCACCGTACGAAAGGAACGGCAGGGGAAGTCCCGTCACGGGCATAAGCCCAATCGTCATCGCGATATTCACCACAATGTGGAACAGGAAAATCGTCGACGCCCCCATCACCATCAGGGTCACAAACGGATCGGACGACTGCTTGCAAATGGATGTCGCACGCCAAAGGAACAGCGCATACAGCACAAGCACAATGGCGCAACCCACAAAGCCGAACTGTTCACCAAGCACGCTAAAGATAAAGTCCGTATGTTCCTCGGGCAAAAACGCCAAATTCGTCTGTGTTCCGTTTCCAAAGCCCTATCCCGTAATGCCACCCGAGCCGATAGCCGTAAGCGACTGCAACACCTGGTAACCGTCGCCCAGCGGGTCGCTCATCGGATCGAGGAATGTGTTCACGCGTTTCTGCTGATGCGGTTCCAGCATATTCCACGCCATGCTGCTCGCGTACCCCGCAAGGATATTCGCCATCAAGAAAATGCCGGTAAGGATTTTCGGGAGCCTGCGACGGACCAAGGCAAACACGACCGCACAAATCAAAAGCCCCCAAAGAATCTCGAAGAACATTTCCTGGGAATGCGAGAACAGCACCGAAAGCAGCGGGCTTACCAAAAGGAACATATCCGTAAGCGTAAGCCCCGCGAAAAAGAAACCGACCATCGTCACCGCAATGAACACGAGCGCCGTACTCAGGTCGGGCTGCTTGAGCACCAGGCCAAAAGGGACAATGAACAGGAAAAACGGCACCACGAAAGTCTTCACCTTATAGAGACTCACGGGATGCCTCGAAAGCCAGTAAGAAATGGTCAGCAGGTACGCAATCTTTGCAAATTCCGAAGGCTGCAACTTGAACACGCCAAGGTCTATCCAGCGTCCAGCACCCTTCACCACGTCGCCGGCAAAGAACAGAACGACGCAAAGCAATATGAGCGCAACCACATACAAAGGAACAGCGGCACGTTTCAGCCAGTCAATGCGCACAAAGACAAGCAGCCCGGCAAGGACCATGCCAAATAGGAAATAGAAAATCTGCTTGAACCAGAAAGTATCGATCAACGAGACATCTTCGTTCACCGTTGCCGAATACACGAGCGAAACGCCACAGCTCATCAGGGCGAGCGCAAGCACAATGAACAGCCAGTCGAATTTCAGGGACTGATCCAAGAATCTTCCGGACTTCACTTTTCGCCCTCCTCATCCATCGCCTTATTTTCGAAGTAGGCCGTCATCACCTTTTTCGCAATCGGTCCGGACACGGCGCCACCGCCACCGGCCGCTTCCATAATCACAGCAACGGCAATTTCAGGATCGTACAGCGGAGCGACCGCGGCATACCACGCATGGGTCTTTTCGCCCTTTTTCCATTCACCGGAGCCCGTCTTTGCACCGACGCGAATTCCGGGAATGGCGCCACGCTTACCGGTTCCACCCGGATGGTTCACCACAGAATCCATCGCCGCAAGGAGAATGCGGTGCGTATATTCCTTCATGTTGCCCGGTCGCACAATTTCGGGTTCATAGCGGCGCACCACGTTTCCCTGGCTGTCACGCAGCTCCTTCATGAAATGCGGCCTGTAAACGCCTTTTCCCGTCGCAAGGGAACCAATCAGGGTCGCCTGCTGTAACGGCGTCACGATCTGTCCCTGTCCAATCGAGAGGTTCAGAATCAGGCCACGCGCCCAGCGCCACCCCAGGCGCTTGTTTCTCTGGTTAAACGAAGCCGAATCAGGGAGCCACCCCGCCTTTTCGCCAGGGATATCGATTCCAAGCGGCTTTTCGCCCAGACCGAAACGGCGTCCGAACTCGTTGATGCGGGCCATGTCGATATCGAGCCCCGCCTGGTAAAAGAACACGTCGCAAGAAAGTCGAATCGCGTTCACCACGTTCAGGTTTCCATGCGTTCCCCAGCATTTCTGGTAACGCGCACCGTACTGGTAGCCGCCCGTACAAGGCTTCGGATAGAACTTGTTCTCGGTAAGGATTCCGTTTTCCAGCCCCGCACCCGCCGTCACAAGCTTAAAGACCGAAGCCGGAGGGTACGTCCCCGAAATCGCACGGTTCGTAAGCGGTCTCATCGAATCGAGCGCCACGTGCGCCCAGCCCTTGTTGCGTTCGCGCTTTTTCAGCGAGAATATATTCGGGTCCAGTCGCGGCGAAGAAACCATCGCAAGAATTTCACCGTTTCTCGGGTCAATCGCCACCAGCGCCCCCCTCGCCGAATCAGGAATAGCCTCTTCGGCCACCTTCTGCAAGCGAAGATCTATGGTCGAAACAAGCCGAAGCCCCGGAACGGAAGCCGTTCCCTCGACACCCTCGACCGTCCCCAGTTCGCGTCCGGAGGCGTTCACTTCCACAAGCTTCATCCCGTTCTTTCCACGGAATTCCTTGTCGTAGAACTGTTCCAGCCCCTTCTGGCCAATACGGTCGCCTTGCGAGTAATCCTTATATTCAGGCAACTTCAGCTGTTCTTCCGAAATTTCACTCGTATAACCCAGCGCATGCGAGGCGAGCGTTCCATACGGGTAATCGCGCCTCGATTCAATGACCGTCACCACGCCCGGCAATTCTTCGGAATGTTCCTCGATCACCGCCACCTGTTCCGCCGAGGCATCTTCCAGCAAGCGGATAGGACGGTTCTTTATCCAGCGCGAACGCTGAAACGCCGTATCCAGGGAAAGGGAATCAAAGAGCCTTTCCCCCGAGGTATCGCGAATTCCAAGCAACCTGTTGAACAGCGTGTCGCGCTCCGCCTTTTTCCGCGGCATATTCATCGACATCAGCGCAATCTGGTAAGAGGGCCTGTTGCGAACCAGCACCTCGCCGTTGCGGTCGTAAATGTAGCCGCGTTCGGCCACCAGCACCACCTTGCGGATGCGGTTATTTTCGGAACGCTGCAGGTTCTCGTCGTAATGAGTATACTGGAGCGAAAACAGGCGCATCAAAAGGATTGCAAACAAGATAACAACTCCCGCCATGTAGATCAGGATATTCCAGTTCCTGTTCTGCAGAGCCTCGTTTTCGTTCATCGACTTATGCATGCTTCTTCTTTTTCTTTCCCAGATCCAGGTAGAAGAAAATACCGCCGACAAGCATCGTGTAGATGCATTCGGGCAGGGACTTCGTCAAGAAAAGGTTCGTCACGACATCCTTGGAAAGCCCGGTAATGAGATAATAAATCATATCGCACACAAAAAAGCCGACACCAAGAACACCCACCTTCGCAGGCAAATTCAAGGTCAAGAAACGTTCTTCCAGTTGTCCCACCGCGAATCCAAGCACCGTCATCGAAATGGTGTTTGCACCGAGCCATTCAACGGGAGCATACACATCCTGCGTAAAGCCCGCCCAGAATCCCCAGAAACAGCCCGCCGCAGGGCCGAGTCGAATCGCCACCGCCACAATGAAGACAACGACCAGATCAGGCCCCACATCCATGAACCGGAGCCAGTCCACCACCGTCGCCTGCAAGGCGAACACGATTACAAATAAAACAAATACCTTGAGCCACCGCAAGTTATTCATCGAGCAGCTCCTTTACTATCCAGTCCGGATCCTTTTCCATGACGAAGACTTCTTCCAGGCTCGAAAATTCCTGGAACGGATCAACATCCATCTGGCGCATGACATCGAGGTCGGACTTGCGGACCTCCATTACCGTTCCCAGGGGAATGCCCTTCGGGAAAATGCCGCCCAGGCCAGAAGTCACCAGAGTATCGCCCACCCGGATTCCCGCATGCGCAGGAATCATCGCCGTAAGGCTATGACCATCCTTAGATTCCAGGAAGCCCACCACACGCGTCCTGCGGTCCATTACAGACAACTTAAGGTTCGGATCCACCAGCAGCTGTACGCGCGAATGATTCACCGAAGCTTTCGAAATCTTTCCTACCAGACCGTTCATCGAAAACACGGGCATGTTTTCCTTCACGCCATGTTCCGTACCGCGGTTAATCACCATCGTCGTAAGGAAACGCCCCGGATTGTGGCCCACCACACGGGCTGTCACAATCGGGTAATCCCACTTGTCATCAAACCGGACTAGCGTATGCAGTCGGGCGAGTTCCAAGAGCCCTTCGCGAGCATGATAGGTTTCAAGCCTCAAACGGGCATTCTCTTCTTTCAGCTGTTCGTTTTCCTGAACGATAGACTTGTAATGCCCTGCCGCAGAAACAATCCGCTGCGCCGGGAAATACAGAGTCGAAAGCGCCGTCGAGACAACGCTTTCCCGCACGGGAACCGGAGCCTGCCGCATCAAAAGCCCAAGCACCAAGAAAAAGACAAAGGCAACGATTCCGTGCCTTTGCGAAAACAATTCGACTATAAAGCGAAACGCCCTAAGCATCGATTTCTGTCAAACTAGGTAGAAGATGCCACCAGGACCGGACGGTACTTGTCCAGGTCTTCCAGAACGCGGGCAGCACCCTTGCACACGCAAGTCAGGGCGTCGTCGATCACGTTGACAGACAGTCCCGTTTCCTTACGGATGCGTTCGTCAAAGCCGCGCAGCTGAGAACCACCACCCGTCATGATAATGCCCTTGTCGTAAATATCGGCAGAAAGTTCAGGAGGCGTAATGCTTAGGGCCTGCTTCACCGCTTCGATAATGGCCGTCACCGGTTCGTTCAGGGCTTCGCGGATTTCGGAGCTATTGATCGTCATGGTGCGGGGCATACCGGCAATAAAGTCGTGCCCCTTGACTTCCATCGTCAGTTCTTCTTCAAGGGGGCTAGCAGAGCCGATCTGGATCTTGATCTGTTCGGCAGTACCCTCACCAACGCAGAGGTTGTACATGGTGCGCAGGTAACGGACAATGGCTTCGTCCATTTCGTCACCGCCCACGCGCACGGACGCGTTACACACGGTTCCGTTCAAGGCAATCACGGCAATGTCGGAGGTACCACCGCCAATGTCCACGATCATGTTGCCCACGGGGTCTTCTACGGGGATGCCCATACCGATAGCAGCAGCCATCGGTTCGTGCACCAGGTGAACTTCCTTTGCACCCGCCTGCTTTGCAGCATCAATCACGGCACGCTTTTCCACTTCGGTAATTCCCGAGGGAACACCCACCACCACACGGGGCTTCACCATCCACAGCGGGTACTTCTGCACACGCTTGATGAATGTCTGCAGCAACGTTTCCACCAGTTCGAAATCGGCAATCACGCCATCGCGCATCGGGCGCACCGCGCGGCTTTCGCCGGGAGTACGTCCAAGCATCTTCTTCGCTTCGAAACCGATAGCGGAAACACGGTTATTCTTGCTGTCCACCGCAATAACCGTAGGCTCGTTAATGACAATTCCCTGACCCGCCACATGAACAAGCGTATTCGCCGTGCCAAGGTCGATACCGATATCGCAAGAAAAGAGGCCGAACAAAATCCAATCCTTTTTTAAGATTTAACTTACGCTAGAAATATAGATTATTTCATTTCAGCGTGTCCGCGCCGAACTTCCATTCCTTCTTGTAACGGTCCCAACCGCGCGTACTCACGTCATAGCGGTACTTGCGTTTCTCGTGCATGGCGATGTCCTTATAGATAAAGAAATCCACCTCGGCATACGCAGCATAAATGCGGGCCTCGGCACCGTCGAACAACCTAAAGTCCTTCACGCGGTAATAAGGCGTATCGAGCAACACGTCCTTATCCTTGGAAGCCTTCATCGTCTCGGCGACCATAAACTTCAAGTCGTCCTGCAAGTAGGAAGTTAATTTGTTTTCAATCCGTTCCGTCGGTTCGGAACAGCCAAGCAAGAATGCAGCAAAGAAAAGAGCAGTCAGTAGAAACTTCATATTGATAAAGTAGAAAGAAAAATAATGTTTCAGGAAACAGGTTTACTTCAACTAGAGATTGCTTCGTCCTTCCAGTCCTCGCAATGACATTTTCATTCCTCACCTCTCATTCTTGCCCCCTGTCCCCTGACGCCAGACTCCTGTCCCCTAATTAAAAAACGCCCCTCTTTCGAGAAGCGTCTTCATATTCAAGTTCGAGGTTCCAATTAGAACGAGTAGGTAGCATCGAGGCGAGAGAAGATGCGGCCTTCACCCTGGAACGGGTTACGGAACAGCAGGTCTTCAGCAACGGTCACGTCGATCTTCAGGCGTTCTTCGATGTTGATGCCGAAACCGAAACCGACGTGGTCTTCGTTGGAGCCGTCAGCCAGCGGATTGGTAGAGAAGAACGTACCGTCTTCCTTGCAGATGCCGTAGCGGCTATCCGTGTACTTGTTGTTGGAATTCACGTTGCAATCGGTGTAGAGGATTTTCTTCTGACCACCCACGCGGATCACGAACCAGTCCCACCAGATGTTACGTTCGATACCGAAGCTGATCTTTCCGCCCATATCGGTACGCTTGTCCCAATGCGGATCGTCTTCGTAACGGGAGTCATATACCCAAGCACCGCCATCCACGGACTTGTCGTAGAACCAGTCGTGAGCCTTCATCTGGTTCCAGATGAAGTCGAGACCGAGCCAGAAGAAACCGCGATCCATGGCCACGTTGATACCCATACCGGCCTGGGCATGCTTGTCATCGACACCGGGAGCCTGAGCGAGCTTCATGCTGACCGCGGGTACCAGTTCGCCGTCAATGGCTTCCATGGTGAAGAATGCACGGGCCTTGGCGAGGAAGGTGAAATCACCGTCGTCAAAGAAGTTGTGGCGTTCCGGACCATACTGGATACGGGCAAGGCCGAAGGATGCTTCGTAAGAAGTACCGCTGCTTGTCTGGATGTTCAAGCCACCGTCAGCCTGCACGATAGATGCAAAGGCATCGTCGTTCGTCTGATAGGTACCGCTTTCATCGAGGTCGCCACCGTCCTGGTGAGCAATGTAGATATGCAAGCCCCAAGCGTCGCCGCTAGAGAACGTGCCGCCCAAGAAACCGTCGAAGTTCGTCACGGTCTCAGGAACCTTCGCATAGGAGTTGTTGCTCGTCTGCACATAGTCGGGCAAATACATGGCGAGGTCGTAATTGATTCGACCGAAGAGGCCACCGATCGTGAACTTCGGGTCGGGATTGTTGTCATCGCCAAAGGAAATCGAAAAGATTCCACCGAAAGACGGATGCTGCGGGTCCTTGTTGCCACCGGCAGTCATATCGTTATCGGTATACGCACCGAAACCACCGATCAAGTAGTTGGAGTAAAGGTTCGCATTGGCCGGGTTGTCGAAAATGCTCACATCGTCCATGATGTAAGTCGTGTTCTTGCCCATGGATTCCACACGTGCAAAAGTTGCGAATGCGGAACCGACACCCAGGATACCGAAAGCGGTACCGACCGCAGCTGCAGTTCTTAAATTCATCAGATAAACTCCTCTTGGAAATTCTGTCTTAAAGTTAGCTTTATTAAATCAAAATCGCAACAAAAATTTAAATAAATTCGTCTTTTTTTGTACAAAAAGCGGCATACAAAAAAAAACCGGACTTGATAGTCCGGTCTTTTTTCAAGTTTTCCGAAAGATTATTCGGAGAAGGTGAACGGGATCGTAACAGTGGTGTTACCAGACTTCACCTTGCTGAACTTCCAGCGGCTCACAGCGGTCTTGACTTCACCGTCAAATTCGCCGTAACCGGTCGTAGAAGAAGCAATGGAGATGCTGATGATTTCGCCACCCGGAGCGATCGTGAACTTCAAGGTAACCTTACCCTGGAA
>JAEEGH010006280.1_pt1 | contig 29206 bp, 13 predicted proteins | sample 9134181 | NCBI WGS metagenome assembly JAEEGH01 (sample SAMN16246544, study PRJNA631951) | gut metagenome | biome: gut microbiome; feature: rumen; material: DP-attached | host: Bos | place: Iran: Karaj | collected 2018-10 | reverse complement strand
TGGTCCCGATAATACTGCCTTGCAAATCTGGCTGGTCGTAAAGATAGTAAGTGTAGGGCTCTGATCCATTGATGGCGTGTACAGATACGAATCCTGTGTCGGAAATGTTGTCACACAAAATGGCGTAACCGAGGTCGAAATCAACAAATTGGGGAACATATTCAATAGTGTCGTAGTGGGAAAGTGAGGTGCATTCCCTCCAGCGGGATCTATACGTTTCAATCACATATTGTCCGGGGATGGTGAAAATGAAATCTCCATTCCCATCAGGCCAATCGCTATAATACCCTCCTGTAACACCTTCAGCCAAGTGTACATCAGCATCTACAGGGGAAATGTTTATATCAGGCTCGTTGTTGTCCATATAGGGATTGATAGTGTAAAGATAACGATTCACGCCATTGGAAGTTTGGTGTACCACCAATCGGTCACAAATTTGGGTCATGTCGTATGTGGGCGACGAATCCAAAGCAAGAGAGTCACGATAGAATGAATCCCAAAATACAGATTCTAAGGTGTCTGTTCCACAAGTGGTGGTTACAACAAATTTGTAGCGACCTGGTGGCAAACACACCGAGTCTCTCACCGTCACTTGCCAACCTCCTTCGTCGTGGCCGAACTCAAGATAAGTGTGATGATTGGTGCTATCTTCTGGCGTGAAACTCCATTCCCCATTCTGGCATACTGCAGTGAAGTTCTCACTGTTATATAGAGGGCTTTCAAAGAGTTTTACGGTTATGTCCTTTCGAAAAAGGTCTGCATTAATATCTTGTCGGACATACACGTAGCGATCCCAACAGCATCCGTTCCATCCCCATTCGTCATCGATAGCTCTAGAATATAGGGGGTAGGAATTATCGCCAATATTTTCTACATCGAATGTGAGTACATCATCTCGGGAGGTGAGCAGACAGCCCATGGCATCTGTCCAAGTGATATGCACAGGAATAACAGTGTCCACCATGTATGTGATATCTGAGCCTAGCCACCAAAAGTCATCCCCTTCATTATGGGCAATTAGAGTGGAGTCTATCGTTGAATAGACATCGTATGAGATGGGGGCTGTGTATTGGTATCCATGTATAATGTCAGGATAATCAGGGTTGTCGTTCTGCACATCCCAACATCCGCCATACCCGTAGAAACTGTATGTCTGTGTTGTCAGTCCAGAATTGGCATGGATAAAGCAGGTGTCTGGAGTAGTGACGACATCGAAAGAGTAGGTATGGAATTCTTGGTTAACATCAAAACATCGGTTGTCATAATCGTAGTAAAAAGCACTGGTGTATATGGTGTCACGGCATAAGTCGTGTATCTGTAACAATACGGTATCGTTGTGAAGCTGGCAGTATCGGTTTATGTGGTGCAGCGTGTCAGATAGATAAGTCCAGTTCGGATCCCAAATGTTGTAGTCGTGCGAATACCATTCGGTGATTTCTCCGCCGGGATTGATGAAGCGGTATTGGATGATGCTGTCGAAATAGGATTTGTCGTAATCATGAAGCCCCACGTTGCAGTCTTTGATGAAATAGAAATATATGACATTACTGTCCGACCAGTTGCTGCCGATCTGTCCTACTCGGTCATAATATGTCGGATGTGCATCTGGGATGTTGATGGAGAGCCATAAGGCGTAGTCGCAGGAGTCAGAGACGCGGATGCTGTAATTGCCGACGGGTATCTGGTCAAAAGTGTAGAAGTCTTTGAAGTCGGCGAAAATGGAGTCCTCCCCTGATTGCTGCCGTTCGTAGAAGGTTGCGTTGCGGACGGTGTCCTGTGCGGCGTTGAGGATGAGTACTCGGTAGGGGAATTTCCCTTTTGTGATCTTCAACTGGATACGCCCGCGGTCTGCACAACTGTATGACGGCCGCCAGCCACAGAATTCTCGGGGATTGTTCTCGTCCCAGGACCACTCAAAGTCGTTGCGCGCCTGCGCTGACAGAATGGATGCCTCCATGTGGTTGTAATCGGTGGCGACCTCCACGTTGCAGATGGAGGTGTCCACGAGCTCATAGTCAAGCGTTCCATCAGGAGTGGTCACCGGCACATGCGCGATGACACCGACACAATATGTGCCGGTGGTGACCTGTATGTCATTTATCGTGTCATAACGGATGTTAGTGCCCGCACTCACATTCCTGTAAGTGTATTGTACGTTGTACAGCGGATAGGTGTTGAGGTCTTGCGCGTTGTGCGTCTGTGGGTTCACCAGAATCTCGTTTCCGTTGTCATCATAAATGTGGATGATGATCCGGCAGTCGTCATAGCATTTCCCCGGCACGCTGTTCACTGAAATGGAGTAGGGGAATGCTGCATTCTGCCCATATCCGCCATAAGCGAAGAGAACGAAAAAAATGGCAAAAAAGAATTTCCAAATCATTGTTCTCCTCCCCCTATAGGTGGATTTTTTACCTTTTATAATGTCTTTTGTCAAAAAAATGTAGTTCTTTTCCATAGAAAGATGTTTGTATGTACTTTGTTAGCAGTGTTTTACGCAAAAAAAGCCGAATGGGTAAAACAGCCAACAAAGATAATTTTTTTTATTGTAGAAAATAATAAATTTGGATATAATATATATTTGGATTTTAAGCTAAAGCCAATAGCAAAAAAAATGTATTTTTGCCGTTTTGTAAATTTTCACGAATATGGAAGTGACGCGATTATTCGACATGCTCGAGCGGGACTTGAAAGAGTTCCCAAAAGAGGATGCCTTGTGCTGTAAAGAGAACGGTATTTGGGTGAAATATAGCACTGCCAAATATGTGGAGATAGTCAACAACCTGTCTTACGGCTTGATGCAGTTGGGCATCAAGAAGGGTGACAGTGTGGCTACAATTACCCCGAACCGTCCGGAATGGAATTTCCTGGACATGGCTATCATGCAGATAGGCGCCCTTCACGTGGCCATCTATCCGACCATCAGCGAGAGCGACTACCGGTATATTTTCGATGATGCCGATGTGAAACTGGTTTTCGTCGCCGGTTGGGACTTGTTGCGCAAAATCACCCAGATACTGGATGACAAGCCAGAACTGAAAGACAAGGTCTATACGTTCCGTAACCTTCGTGGTTACAAGCACTTGAACGAGGTGATAGAGCTTGGACGCGCCAATCCCTCGGCGCAGTATCTGCAAGAGATCAAAGACAGCATACAGCCTGAGGATGTGGTCTCGTTGGTTTACACCTCCGGAACCACGGGTTTCCCGAAGGGCGTGATGCTGTCCCACCGGAATTTTCTCTCGAACGTGGAGGCGGTTCTGCCCATCATCCCCACCACCGAGAACAACCGGATTTTAAGTTATCTGCCTCTGTGCCACGTTTATGAGCGCATGATGAACTACGCTTGGCAATATCTGGGACTCCCGATTTACTATGCGGAGAACCTTGCCAAGATTCAGGAAAATATGGTGGAACTGAAGCCGGATATCTTCACGACGGTGCCCCGACTGTTAGAGAAGGTTTATGACAAAATTCTGGCTAAAGGTCACAAGTTGAGCAAGTTCAAACAGAAAATCTTCTTCTGGGCGAACGAGATTGCGCTTCAGTATGGCGATAACCCTGGAAAACGTTACGATCGCAAGCTGAAGTTGGCCCGCAAGTTGGTGCTGAACCAGTGGAACAAAGCGTTGGGTGGCAACCTGAAGGTCATCGTGACGGGAGGAGCGGCCATCCAGCCTCGTATCTCCAAGATATTCTGGGCTATGGGTATTCCTGTTCTGGAAGGTTACGGTACCACGGAAACCTCTCCCGTGATTGCTGTGAGCAACTTCTTCGAGGGTGGGGTGGAGATCGGCACAGCCGGTCCGGTGTTGCCCGGCACGCGCGTACGCATCGCCGAAGATGGCGAAATCCTCACCAAAGGACCGCACGTGATGAAAGGCTACTACAACCATCCCGAACAGACTGCCGAAGTCATTGACTCTGACGGCTGGCTCCACACCGGCGACCTCGGGCAGCTCACTCCGGAAGGACGGCTGAAAATCACCGGACGTAAGAAAGAGATGTTCAAGACCGCCTTCGGAAAGTATGTGGTGCCCACCATCATCGAAAACAAGTTCCTCGAAGAGTCGCTTATCGACAACATATTGGTGGTCGGCGAGAACAAACAGTATGCCGCCGCACTCATTGTGCCGAATTTCAGCGACTTGCGCTCATGGTGTATCAACAAAGGCATTAACTACACTACCAACGAAGAGATGATCGAGCATCCCGATGTCAAAGACAAATACAAACGAATTGTGGATGATTTCAACAAGTGTTTCGGCGACACCGAAAAGGTGAAACGCTTCCTGCTGATGAACCACGAATGGTCCATCCAGTCCGGCGAGCTCACCCCCACTCTGAAACTCAAACGCAACGTCCTCATCAAAAAATACGAAGAGCAAATCGAAAAACTCTTCGCCTAACCAACCTCGACCCATGAACATTGAACTTTGAAACCTGAAACTTGAAACAATAAAAGATATGAACAAAGAAGATAATAAAGGTAAAGTGTTTTTATTCAATACGTTAAGCAAACGAAAAGAGCTGTTCAAGCCGATTACGCCCGACCACGTGGGACTCTATGTCTGCGGGCCGACGGTGTATGGCGAGCCGCATCTGGGACACGCGAGACCTGCGGTGACCTTCGATGTGGTGTTCCGCTATCTCTCCCATATCGGCTACAAGGTGCGCTACGTGCGCAACATCACCGATGTGGGGCATTTGGAGCACGATGCCGACGAGGGTGAGGACAAAATCGCCAAGAAAGCCCGTTTAGAGCAGCTTGAGCCCATGGAAGTTGCGCAATACTACATGGACAGCTACCATAAGGCGATGGACGCGCTCAACGTGAAAGGCCCCTCCATTGAGCCGCGCGCTTCCGGCCACATCATCGAGCAGATCGAGATGGTGCAGAAAATCCTTGATGCGGGCTACGCCTATGTGTCGGAAGGTTCTGTCTATTTCGATGTTGAGAAGTTCGACAAAGACTTCGGCTACGGCAAGCTTTCGGGTCGTGTGTTGTCCGAGCTTATCGCCAACACCCGCGAGCTGGACGGACAGAGCGAGAAACGCAATCCTGCTGACTTCGCTCTCTGGAAGAAGGCCTCTCCCGAGCACATTATGCGTTGGAACTCCCCGTGGAGCGTCGGTTTCCCGGGTTGGCACATCGAATGTACGGCTATGAGCACCAAGTACTTGGGCGAGCAGTTCGACATCCACGGCGGTGGTATGGACCTGCTGTTCCCGCACCACGAGTCGGAGGTGTGCCAGAGCACCGTTGCCAACGGCAAAAGTTCCGTTAAATACTGGATGCACAACAATATGATCACCATCGAGGGACAGAAGATGGGAAAGTCGTTGGGTAACTTCATCACTCTCAACGAGTTCTTCACCGGAAACCATCCCAAGTTGGAGAAGGCCTACTCGCCGATGACCATCCGCTATTTCGTGTTGCAGGCCTCTTACCGCGGCACGGTCGATTTCAGCAACGCCGCCTTGCAGTCTGCCGAAAAGGGTTTGGAGAAACTCTACGCTGCCGAGCGCCATCTTGACAGCTTGAAGGCCGGAAGTACCTCCACCGAAAACATCGAAGCGTTGCAGGAACGTTGCTACGAAGCGATGAATGACGACTTCAACACCCCGAAGGTGATTGCGGAACTGTTTGACGCTGTGCGTATTATCAATGCCGTGAAAGACGGTCACGCGACGCTCACGGCTGACGATATCGAGTTGCTGAAGACCACCTTCCGCACCTTCTTCTTCGACATTTTGGGCATCAAACCCGAGTTGGCGCAGGGAGACACCCGCGAGCACGACGCTTTGGAGAAAGCCATGCAGCTGGTTCTGGAGATGCGCAAGACCGCCAAGGCCGAGAAAAACTGGGCATTGTCGGACAAGATCCGTGACGATCTCAACGCCGCCGGCATCGTGGTGAAAGACACCAAGGACGGCGCGGAGTGGAGCTTGGCGTAATTCGCTTGCTTCGATAATAAGAATCTTATTGACAACAAATGTGGGGGCGAATAATTATTCGCCCCCACATTATTTTTGATATTCCAATTCAATATTATTAATTCCTCTTTTATTCTCAAAAATACTATTTTTGCAACATCATTCGTTTTAGTTATAGTCAATAGTTATAGTCAATAGTCATAGTCATAGTTATAGTCATAGTCAATATGAAACGAACCTTAATCACCGCCACCATGGTCATCACCACACTCATCGCCGCCTCCGGGCAGACGCAGGATCCTTCGGAAATCTACCGCAAATGGAACGAGATCCGTCAGCTCTGCGAAAAGTATGACGACGGCGCGGACTCCGCGTACCGCATCCTCAACGAACAGCTCGCCGCCACGAAACGCGACCCCGTGGCCAATGCGATATGGCACAGCTGCCTGGGGCAGTTCCTGTCGGATTATTGCGACGGGAACCGTTTCCTCCTCCGTGACCGTACGGAAGTTGCGGAAGAGACTCCCTTAGACTTCAAAGAGTGGGACACTCGCACTTTCAAGCGTCGTGCCCGAGAGGAATATCTGCTGTCACTGAAGAATGCCAAGACATTGCAGGCAGTGGATGCGAAATCCTATTCGCTTCTGCTGCAGAAAATGGAAAAGCAGCATCCGGCCAAGACGTTGTATGAAGTGCTGGCCTACCGTGCCATCGAGCACTTAGTTTCGGATCTGAATAATGAGGCACCTGACCGTTCGCTTTCCGGTGATGCCCTTTGGCACAACGATCAGTTTTTAAAAATGCCGTTGGCAATCACGGAAGATGCTTCGGTGTTGCGGATGATATTGTCTGTTTATCAAGAAATTATCCGCTACCACAGTGTACAGAACCACGAGATGGATCTTATCATGCTGACTCTTGAACGTTACGATTTTATGCGTGGTCAAGGTCTTGCGCCCGACAATTCTTTGGACTGGTATATCCCATTTTTGGAGAAATGGGCGAAAGAATGCGAACAAATGGAGGGTTATGGCCTGATTGCGTACAAGATAGGCAGTTTGTATCTGGAACGTGATGTTAACAGATCAGGTTATGAAGGAAAGGATACAGAGAACCCTTATCGTGACGATTTACTTAAGGCGGAATCTTGGCTTAAGATTGCCCTCAACGCATCGGACAAATCCTTTTATGAGGTGCCGGTGACCGAAACGATTCACGGATTGCGCTCCCGCACAATTTCGGCTTCCCCGCTTTTGGGCGAAAATTCGATTTTTCCCACGGGTTCAGCCACCCTTTGGCGTATCGACTACGCGAATAGCAAACAGTTGTATGTCAAAGTCGTGAAAGCCACGTCCACTTCACAAGGGATGATAAACAACAAGGTTTTTGAATATGTGACCGCCGGAAAGCCAGTATATGACGAGGTGGTGGAACTCCCCGATAAACAAGATCTGCAGGACCATTGGGGATTCTATCTGCTGCCCGAACTGCCGGCCGGGGCCTATTGGCTGCTGATTTCAGACCGGCCTTCTTCGAAATGGGATAAGAGTACACCGCGAGAGTGCTATTTGTTCCAAATCAGCGATATTGAGATTTTACCGCGTGTCACGGAGTTTGGTTTGGAAATCCTGGCTCTGCACAGAAAAACCGGCGAACCTCTTTCCAACGCCAAAGTCTCCATGACCAGGAACAAGCAAACTTTTACCCAGACTACAGATGGTGACGGCTTCTGTCAGTTTGGGCGTTTGCGGGATGGCGAATACGGTGGCACAAACGGCTTTACGGTCTCTTGGCACGGGCAGACCTTGTCTCACGGGGGATTCAATTGGTGGCAGCACAATCGTAGGAATCCGGAAGACCGCATTTACGGCCACCTTTTTACTGACAGGTCGCTCTACCGTCCCACGCAGACGGTCCATTTCAAAGGGATTTTTGAATTTGTAGATAAGAATGAAAATTCCCGTTTGTTGGCCGATACTCTCGTAAAGGTCACGTTGAAAGACGTGAACTTTCAGCAGGTGGAGGAGATAGAACTGAGAACCAATGAGTTCGGTTCCGTTGCGGGTGAGTTTATGTTGCCCGAGGGCGGTCTGACAGGGACATATCATATTTACGCTAACGTGGGCAACCAATCGTTCAGCCATACGATTTCTGTAGAAGAATACAAGCTGCCTGCTTTCGAGGTGGAGATTGAGACCCCGGAGGAGACCTTCTCCATTGGGCAGGAAGTGACGGTGAAGGGCAGTGCGATGGCCTTGGCGGGTTATCCGCTTGACGGTGCCTCGGTGAGCTACCGCGTGACCCGCAGCAGTTCTTTCCCGTGGTGGCGTAGCTATTGGTGGCATCCCACCGTTGAACCGCTCACCGTAGCGCACGGCACGCTGGAAACCGACGATGATGGTGTCTTCCAAATTACCTTCCCCACTGAGGAGGACATGACATTGCGTCGCTACACGCCGCTTTACCGCTACGAGGTCAGAGTCGATGTCACCGACATTAACGGCGAAACCCACAGCGGCAGCACCGTGGTCTATGTAAGCAGTCGTAACTTGCTGTTGTCTTGTGCTTTGCCTGGTGAGATAGACGTGAATAAGTCGGACAATCAGTATCGGATTTCGCTGACCAATACAGCTGGAAAACCGCAAAGCGGCTTAGTCGGATACGAGCTTTTCCGTCTGCAAACGCCCAAACAGTATATGTATGAAATAGAGAAGAAGACGGATGTTGTGATCAGTGACACGAATCTGATTCACAAAAAGTTCCCATGGGTTGCCTTCCATGGTGAGACCCAAAAGGAAAACTGGACGGCCGTTTCTCTGCAGAAGGGCAGTGTCATGGTGAACAAAGATACTGCCGCCTATTTCGCATTTCCAGACCTCAATAATCTGACTGACGGTTACTACAAGGTAATGCTCTATACGGAAGATGATAACGGAAATCGCATAGAATCAGAGAATTATGTGTTGGTTTATCGTGACGACAGCAAAAAATGCAGTGCGTACAAGCCGCTGTGGGTCACGATGGACCATTCCATCAATATCGGGGAGACGCTGACCCTTACCCTTGGCAGTTTTCTGCCCGAAGCGAATGTTCTCTGCGAGATTTACTCCCACAACGTAAAGGTGTGTGCCGAGTGGGTGAACTTGCATGGGAAGACACATACGATTACCTATCCGGTGACAAAAGACGACATCGGTGGCTTGAGTGTCCATCTGCTGAGTATTCACCAGAATAAGAAAGAAGAGATGTCCCAGTCTGTCACGGTCACCGATGATACGAAAGACATCCGATTCGAGTTCCTGCGTTTCCGTGACAAGACGCTGCCGGGCAGCCAGGAGGAGTATCAGGTTCGTCTGACCGACAAGGACGGGAAGTCCGTCTCGGCAGAGCTTCTGTGTTCTATGTACGACATGGCTTTGGATGCTTTGGGAAGCCATAACTACCACAGTATAAATTTCTTCAGTCCATGGAATGGTGCCAGAGGCGACTTCCGCTCACTTTCGTGGGGGAGAAGTTTCAGCCAATACAATTACCGCAACCTGTATTTGTACTACTCTATTGAGCCGATTAAGAACTGGTTTGAGTTCTTCCCGAATGCTTGTACGCGCTACTATAGCTTTGGCAAGTCATTCTCTGCACGAAGTAACCGCCATGATATCGTGTTTAATGAAGTGGCAGAAGAAGCGGTTATGGATTTTGAGGTCGGTGAGACAGCTATGGTTGCCGAAGAGGCTGTTTCTATGCCGATGGCCGCCAAAGCTGCAGCTGGAGATGCAGAAGCCGATGGCGCCGAATCTCCTGCCGAGCAGGTCCGCACCAACTTTGCGGAAACCGCCTTCTTCTATCCGCAGTTGCGCACCGACGAGCGTGGCGATGTCTATATCAGCTTCACCATGCCCGACGCTCTCACTAAATGGAAAATGCAGGGTGTGGCCCACAATCCCGCCTTCCAATACGGCCGTTTCGAGAAACTTGTACAGACTGCTAAAGACGTGATGATCGTTCCCAACGCGCCGCGCTTCCTCCGCGAGGGCGACACCATGGATTTCTCCGCCAAGGTGGTGAACATGAGCGGCCGGAACATTTGCGGCTACGTGACGCTGCAGATGTTCAACGCAGTGAACAACCAACCGGTGGCTATGATTTGTGAAGGAGGTTCGGATAATGGGGTTGGTAGAGACGCAAAATTTTGCGTCTCTACGATGACGGGTTCCCAACAATACGAGATCCCCGCTGGTTCCTCCTCCGAAATCCATTTCCGCATCGTCGTCCCCGATGACATCCCCGCCATCACCTATCGCATCATCGCGCACAACACCGACCCGAAAGACGTGGCCGGCGACGGCGAGGAGAAGACCCTCCCCGTGCTCACCAACCGCATGATGGTGACCGAAACGATGCCGTTCTATATCTCGGGAAAGGGCGTGAAGACGTTTACGTTCAACAAATTGCGGGATGCATTCGGTGCGACGGACGCGATAAATCGGAATGCGGACGCGATGAATCGGAATGCGGACGCGATGAATCGCATTTCGGACGCGATAAATCGCGTCCCTACATTGAAACATTACCGTTTGACCGTGGAATGCACGCCCAATCCCGTATGGTACGCCATTCAGGCGATGCCCTACATGATGGAATACCCGCACGAGTGCAACGAACAGCGCTTCAGCCGCTACTACGCCAACGCCCTCGCCACGCACATACTGAAGGCCAACCCCGTTATCGAGGAGGTCTTCAACCGCTGGCAGGTGGAGTCGCCAGATGCCTTCTGCTCCGCCTTGGAGAAGAATCAGGAACTCAAGCAGGTGATGCTGGAGGAGACCCCGTGGGTGCTTGACGCACAGCGCGAGGGCGCCAACAAGCAGGCGCTGGCCGCGATGTTCGACTTCAAACGGATGGCCCAGGAGGAAGCTTCCACGCTGCGGAAACTGCAGCAGGCGCAGAACGGCGACGGTGGCTGGCCGTGGTTCTCCGGCGGCAAGAGCTGCGACTTCATTACACGGCACATCGTGGCGGGCTTCGGTCACCTCAAAGCCCTCGGTGTCAGCACCGACGTGGCCAACAGCACCCTCCGCAACGCCGTTTCCTACATGGACGAGCAGATGTACCAGCGCTACCTCGACCGCAAGAAATACCACTACACCTACGTCGATGAGACGCACTACCTCTACGCCCGCAGCTTCTACAAAGACAAGGTTTCTGCTAAGCATAAAGCCGCATACGACACCTGTTACAAGGTGCTGTTAAGCGGCTGGCGTCAGGAATCGTACTACACGCAGGCGATGATTGCGCTGACAGCATGGCGCAACGGTGACCAGAAAGTGGCAAAGGAGATTATAGCCTACCTTAAGAGCATGGCCCAGCACAATGAGGAGATGGGCATGTTCTGGAAAAAGCAGGGTGGGGGGTGGTTCTGGTACGAGCAGCCCGTTGAGCGGCAGGCGATGCTGATCGAGGCGTTCCATACCATCACGCCGGAGGACGAGGAGTCGTTAGCGCAGATGCAATTGTGGCTCCTCAAACAGAAGCAGACCCAGCACTGGAGCACCACGAAATCGACCACGGAAGCCATCTATGCGCTGTTGCTGAACAAGACGCTCGTAGCCGAGGACAAGACCGTGGCGGTCACCGTGGGGAACGTGCGTCTGCCCGACGAGACCGTGCAGACCGAGGCGGGCACTGGCTACTTCAAGAAGGCCTGGACGGGAGAGGAAATCACCGCTGACAAAGCCAATGTGCGCATCGAGAAGGGCACCGACGGTCCCGCGTGGGGCGGCCTCTACTGGCAGTATTTTGAGAATCTCGACAAGATTACCCGCAGCGACGACAAGAACTTGGTCATCGAGAAGCAGCTCTACAAGGTGGAGAACACCGACAAGGGCGAGGTGCTGAAGGCCATTACAACCAATCAGCCGCTACAGAAGGGCGACAAGGTGCGCGTGCGGGTGGTCATCACTGCCGACCGCGACATGGAGTTCGTGCACCTCAAGGACATGCGGGCCGCCACTTTCGAGCCCGTCAACGTCTTCTCGCAATACAAATACCAGGGCGGCCTCTGGTACTACGAATCGACCAAGGACGCCGCCACCCACTTCTTCATCGACTGGATGCCGAAGGGCAAATATGTTTTCGAATACACTTTGTTCGCCACCCAGTCCGGCAACTTCAGCAACGGCATCACGCACATCGAGTGCATGTACGCGCCGGAGTTCCAGTCTCATTCGGCAGGGGTGAGGGTGAAGGTACGGTAATCCTCACCCCCTGGCCCCTCTCCATTTGGAAGAATGTTTTTCCCTCTCCCCCTGGCCCCTCTCCAAATGGAGAGGGGAGACCAATGCCTCGGTAGTCGTTCCGATTCAATGCTGTCAGTGGACTGCTCCGCTTTAGGGGAGGACAGGGAGGAAAAAGGCAAAGAGTAAAACAAACAGTATGTCCTACAACGAAATAAGCGCAGAGGAGAATTCCCTCACCGCCTGGCCCCTCTCCAAAAGGAGAGGGGGAACCAATGCCTCGGTAATTGTTCCGATTCAATGCTATCAGTGGGCTCCTCCCCTTTAGGGGAGGCCGGGAGGGGTGATTTGGAGGCCGGGAGGGGTAAAAAATACGTAGAAAGGAAGTAATCATGAAACAAGACTTCAGTAAGACAAAAATATTCCAAGGGGCATCGCCAGAGATATTTGCACGGGCAAAAGAGCTGCGACGCAATATGACACCAGCTGAGAAAATCCTCTGGCAGTATTTGAGAAATGACCAACTCAATGGTTATCATTTCCGCCGCCAACATCCTATCAAACAATTTGTTGCTGATTTTTATTGTGCCAAAGCCGACCTGATAGTAGAATTGGATGGTGGTATCCATAATAACCCCGAAGTACAAGAACATGATATTAACCGCACGGTAGAGCTTGAAAACATGGGAATTACGGTTATTCGCTTTACCAATGAGGAGATTTATAATGACATAAATAATGTGATCGAAAAAATAAGAAGTTATCTGCATTAACTCCATGGTCCCTCTCCAATGGAAGAATGTTTTTTCCTCACCCCCTGGCCCCTCTCCTAAAGGATAGGGGAGACTGAGGCCTCGGTAATCGTTCCGATTCAACGCTATCAGAGGACTCCTCCGCTTAGGTGAGGCCAAGGAGGAAAAAAGACAAGGAGTAAAACAAATATTGTGTCCTACAACGAAATAAGCGCAATGGAGAATTCCCTCACCCCCTGGCCCCTCTCCAAATGGAGAGGGGAGACTAAAGTCTCGGTAATTGTTCCGATTTAACGCTATCAGTGGACTCCTCCCCTTTAGGGGAGGCCAGGGTGGGGTAATTTGGAGGCCCGGGAGGGGTGATTTGGATACCGGGAAGGTAAAATACGCAGATAGACACTGCTTCCCATATCGGAAAATTTTGTATTTTTGCCGCCGATTTTGATTTTTTATAAAATATTGATTATAAACGAAATAGAAATATGGCATTTATCAAAACCGACAATCTGAAAGGAGATATATTTGGCGGCATCACCGCGGGTATCGTGGCGCTGCCGCTGGCATTGGCATTCGGCATCCAGGCGTTCGGGGGAATTGACGATCCTTCCGCCAGCTCCATGGGTGCTCTCGCAGGTTTGATCGGGGCTACGTTCCTCGGCTTTTTCGCCTCCCTCTTCGGCGGTACCCATTCGCAGATCAGCGGTCCCACCGGACCGATGACCGTCATCACCGCCTCGCTGCTCAGCGGCGTGTGGGCGGCGCAGCATTCCATGAGCGCGGTGCTCATCAGCATGTCGCTGGCCGGTCTCTTCTGCGGTCTCTTCCAGATTCTGTTCGGCATCCTCAAAATCGGCAAGTATGTGCGTTATATCCCTTACCCGGTTTTGTCGGGCTTCATGAGCGGTATCGGTGTCATCATCATCATCCAACAACTTTATCCGTTAATCGGCTGTAAATCACCTGTTTTGGTGGTGGATATGATTACGCAGTTCCCTGAACGTGTGGCTGGCGGCGTGTCGTTCACGGCTTTGCTGCTCGGCTTGGGCACCATCGCTATTATCTATCTTTTCCCATTGATAACCAAGAAGATACCTTCTACTTTGGTGGCACTTTTGGTGATGACCATCATTTCGCTGTTCCTCAACATGGACGAGAAGCTGCTCATCGGTCAGATTCCCGCCGGATTCCCGATGCCCGCATTTGCGAAGGAAGGTTTGGATTTGGCCGGCCTTGATTGGGGCTTGGTACTGAAGGCCTCTGTCATTCCGGGACTTACGCTCGCTGGCTTGGGTAGCATCGACACGTTGCTGACCTCCGTGGTGGCCGACAATATCACGAAGACGCACCATAACAGCAACCGCGAGCTGATAGGGCAGGGCATTGGCAACATGATCAGCGGTCTCTTCTGCGGCATCAGCGGCGCGGGCGCGACCATGCGTACGGTGGTGAACGTGAAGAGCGGCGGGCGTACGCAGATCAGCGGAATGGTGCATTCCCTGCTGCTGTTGGCTGTGCTGCTCGGTCTGGGCAGTCTTGTGCGTTACGTGCCGCTGGCAGTGTTGGCCGGCATCCTGATTACCGTCGGTTGGGGGATCATCGACTTCAAGGGATTCAAGGATTTGCTCAGAATACCCCGTGCCGATGCGGTGGTGCTCATCATTGTCTTCCTGCTCACCGTTTTTGTGGATCTGCTCACCGCCGTTGGTATCGGCATGGTGATTGCCTGCGTCCTCTTCATGAAGCGCGCCAGCGACCTCGTGGAGGGTGGCTACAGCACCGCCGAGATGACCAATTTCGATAAGGAAAGTCCGTGGCAGGATGAAGGCGGTATGCCCGACAAGGTGAAGCATAAGATTTACATTCAGCGACTTAACGGTCCTATCTTCTTCGGCACCATCACCAAGTTCCAGCAAGTGATGAACGATGTGCCCGAGGATGCCAAAATCGTGATCATCCGTATGCGCCTCGTCAGCTTCATGGACCAGTCTGGGCTGTATGCTATGGAGACGGCCATCAAGGAGTTACAAGATCGCGGCGTGCTGGTGCTGATGACCATCATCCAACCACAACCGATGTACATGCTGAAGACGATGAAGGTTATCCCCGAACTTGTCCCCGAACTGCACACCTTTGAGACGTTCGAGGATTGCACGGAGTTCTTGAAGAACCGGGTCGAAGGGTGATTTTTAATGTTGAATGCTGAATGCTGAATGAAGAATGTAGAATGTAGAATGAAGAATGAAGAATGAAGAATGCTGAATGCTGAATTAAACTTATAAGGAATAAGTTGGTCAATAACTTATTTGTGACGGGAAAATGTATTTTAATCTAAATATACTTCCTTGAGCAGTCCCGAAGGGACAAGACGCGCGAAGCGCCAATAACCCCACACAAGCGCAGCGCAGTGTGGGGCTGGATGCCGAAACGGGTTTCGGACTGCGGGAACAGCGATGATGGCAGAGCGAAACGTAGTGTGTGTGTGAAACAGAAACAAACAAACAAATAGTAACAATATGAAAAAACTGATTCTTTTGGCTTTAGTAAGCCTGATTACGCTGGGCGCGAATGCTCAGCAGAGCAAAACGGCCTCCAAAGGGGAGCAGACCGTGACGATTCAAACCAATGGCGTGTGCCAGAAGTGCGCCGACAAATTCAAAGAGAACGTGCCTTATTTCAAGGGCGTGAAGTCTTACAATTACGACATGAAGACGGCGAAGCTGACCATCAACTATGACGCGAAGAGAACCAATCCCGACCAGTTGCGTCAGGAGGTGAGCAAGCTGGGTTACAATGCCGACAACGTGAAGGCTGACCAAGCAGCAAGAGCCAAACTGCCTGCCTGCTGCCGTGCCGAAAAAGGTGCTGGATGTTGCAGCGGTGGTGCCGGACATGGCTGCGGCAACCACGATGCCAGCAAAGGCGGACATAACTGCGGTAACCATCAGGAAGGTGCAAAGGGCTGTGCCGGTCATCAAGACGGCAAGAGCTGCGCTGGTCACCAAAATGGTCAGAAATGTGCTGGCCATCAAGACGGCAAGAGCTGCACAGGTCACCAAGACGGCAAGGGCTGCGCTGGCCACCAAGATGGTAAGAAATGTGCCGGTCACCAAGATGGTAAAGGTTGCGCTGGTCACCAAGATGGTAAAAGCTGCGGCAACCACAATAAACAATAATTTTGAAGTGACCGCTATTTGCGGAAACTGAGATCTCAATAAAGGCAAAAAGGCACGCATTATCCAAAAATGCGTGCCTTTTTATTATAGCCGACAGCCAATATCATCGCTTCTCCACCGCTTCCACGAACTCTAGCGCGTCTTTGCTGTAACCGTCGGCGTGGATCTCGTTGGCCAGGACCTGCGTGAGCACGGCACCGCCCACATAAATCGGGGTTGTCACGCCGTTTTCCTTCAGGTACTGGATGGTCTCCTCCATGGAGAGGACGGTGGTGGTCATCAGCGCGCTCAGCCCGATGATGTCAGGGTGGTATTTCTCGTCAGCCTCCTTGATGACCTCCTTGGGCGTGTCCTTCCCCAAATCGATGACTTTGTAGCCGTAGGATTCGAAGATCACCTTCACGATGTTCTTGCCGATGTCGTGGACGTCGCCCTTGACGGTGGCCAGCACGATGGTGCCCTTGTGGCTGTCGCCCTGACTGAACTGGGTCTTGATGACGTCGAACGCCTCCTTGCAGGCCTCGGATGCGGAGATGAGCTGCGGCAGGAAGATGCGTTGCTTCTCGAAGTCGGCGCCTACCTCCGTCAATGTGGGAATCAAGATGTCGTTGATGACCTCCATCGGCGGCTGCGTTTTCAGTGCTTCGTGCGTGAGTGCCACGCTGTCAGTTTTCAAGCCGCGCTTCACGGCCTCTTTGAGGGTGAGTCCGCCCGTGGCCGCAGGAGCGGTCGCATTTGGAGTGGCGGTCGCGGCGGCGGCAGTGCCCTCCGCCACGGTCGTGACGGGAATCACGTCCTCGATGTAGGTGTTCAGATCCTCCGAAGTGCCGCGCAACGCCTTGAAGGCCAGGATGGAGTTCATCATCGTGGCGTTGCAGGGGTTGATGATGGGCATCGTGAGGCCGTTTTCCAACGACATGAGCAGGAACGAGCTGTTGATGAGTTCGCGGTTGGGCATTCCGAAGCTGACGTTGGAGACGCCGAGGGCCGTGTGTACGCCCAACTTCTCCGTCACCATGCGCAACGCCCGCAAGGTCTCCTTCACCAATGGCTGTTGCGCGCTGCAGGTCAGCGTGAGCGTGTCGATCATCATCCGGTGGCGCGGGATACCGTATCTTTCGGCCCCGTTGACAATGCGCTCCGCGATGGCCAACCGTTCTTCCGCCGTCTGCGGGATGCCGTTGTCGTCCATCGTAAGCCCCAGCACCACAGCCCCGTACTTCTTCGCAATCGGGAAGATGACTTCCATGTTGCTTTCGTTGCCGTTCACGGAGTTGATGAGCGGCACGCCGTTGTAGTAGCGGCAGCCGGCCTCAATGGCGGCAGGATTGGAGGAGTCTATTTGCAACGGCAGCGCGGTGATTTCGCTGAGCTGCGTCACCACTTTCTTCATGTTGGCCACGTCATCGGTTTTCGGCACGCCGAGGTTCACGTCCAACAGATCCGCTTTCGCTTCCTCCTGCTTGATGGCCTCCTTAAAAATATAGTCAAAGTCCTCATTCAGAATGGCTTCCTTGAGTTTCTTCTTGCCTGTCGGGTTGATGCGTTCGCCGCAGACCTTGATGCCTTCCATCGGCAGGTATTTCGTGGCGGAAGTGATGACCGTCGGTCGCTCCACTTTGCGCTCCGGCACGGCTTTGCCCTTGTGGACGGCGATGGCGCGGATGAAGTCGGGGTTGGTGCCGCAGCATCCGCCCAAAATCGCCACGCCTGCCGCTTGGAACTCGCTCATCGTTTCGGCGAAGTCTCTTTCCGACAGCGTGTAACAGGCCTTGCCGTTGTGGATGTAGGGCAGTCCTCGGTTGGGCTGCACCAACACGGGCTTGTCGCTGTATTGCAGCAGTTCCTCCACGATGGGCTTCAGGTCGCGGGGACCGAGGGAGCAGTTCACCCCGATGGCGTCGGCGCCCATGTTGGACATCAGCGTTGCCATGATGCGCGGCGATGTGCCCGTGAGCGTGTGTCCGCTCTTGTCGAAGGTCATGGTGGTGAAGACGGGCTTGTCGCAGTTCTCCTTCACGGCCAGCAGGGCGCATTTCAGCTCGTAGAGGTCGGTGAAGGTCTCCAGAATGAAACCATCGACCAAATCCTTGGCAATCAGCACCATCTCCTTGAACGCCTCGTAAGCATCGTCGAAGGAGAGTTCGCCCATGGGGTAGAGCATCTTGCCGAGCGGTCCGATGTCGCACATCACGTACTGTGTGGTGCGGTGCCGTTTCGCCAATGCGATGGCCGCCTCGATCACCGCCTTGATGTCCTCGCCGGGCATTTTGATGCGGTTCGCCCCGAAGGTGTTGGTGGTGATGAAGTCGCACCCCGCCTCGATGTAGCTGCGATGGATGTTGGCAATCTCATCGCCGTTGGTGATGTTCAGCATTTCAGGCATTTTCGACATGATGCCGCGCTTCTCCAGCTCGGTGCCGAACGCCCCGTCGAAAATCATTACTTCGTGTCCTAAACGTTGTTTCATTATGAATGGTTATTGGTTATCGGTTATTGGTTATTGAAGCTTTACGTTAATAGTGTTTAGTGTATTGTTTTAATTTCACCGTCTCACCGTCTCATCGTTTCATCGTCTCATCGTTTCATCGTCCTTCATCGTCTCATCGTCTCATCGTCTCATCGTCTCATCGTGATAGCACGTCACCCCCCGACGCCGATACGCGCAACCCTCACGCGCCACGCACCCTACGCAGCTCTTCCGGCCGTCGCCGCCGATGCGCACGATGCCCGTCATCGACTTCATCGGGATCATCAGTCCCGAGTCGAGGAAACTGATGCCGATCTTGTTGGCTTTCACTAAGTTGGCGATTCTGAGGTTGTCCTCCAACGGGGTGCCTTGGTAGCCCGGACAGAACCGGAACCCCAACGAAGGGTAGGGGAGTGCCTTCTCGAACTCATCGGCCTTGCGCTCGATCCAGACCCCAGCGGTGGCGTCGAAGACCACCGCGTAGGCCATATCCTCCATCTGCAGCCGTTTCAGCCGTCGATCCACTGCGATGCCAATAGTCGTGGCGCAAAGCAGGTAACCCTCCGAGCCGTGCAGGTACTCCATATAAGCCGGGTGCGCTAACATGAACTCCTGCGGATAGTCGTAGGAGGCATACACGTACTTGAACTCGGCCAACTCTTCTACCTCACGCAAAGCCTTGTCAATCAGCTGATCCGTGTTCTCGTCCGCTGCGGCGTCCACACTATAGCCCAAGTATCGGAGTATCTCCTGTCTCATTACCGCAATTCCTTGTCGATCACGTGGTGGATGCGCTGGTAGATGTCGGCGGCCACCTTCGGATTGTTCATTGTGTAGATGTGGATGCCGTCGGCGTCGTTGGCCAGCAGCTCCAGTATCTGGCTGACACTGAATGCGATGCCGATTTCGAACATCGCTTCCTTGTCGTTGCGGAAACGTTCGAACAGTACTCGCAGCTCAAAAGGAATGGAGGCTCCGGCCATGTGCATGATCTTGTTGAACATGGTCGCGCTGGTGAGGGGCATGATGCCGGGGATGATGGGGATGGTGATGCCCATGGTGCGAGCCACCCGTTTGAGCCGGTAATAATAGTTGTTGTCGTAGAACAGCTGCGTGACGAAAAATGACGCCCCCATGTCCTGCTTGACCTTCAGGTGGTGCAGGTCATCGTAGAGGCTTTCGCTTTCGATGTGGCCTTCGGGATAGCAGGCTCCGCCCATGCAGAACTTGTGCGTGCTGCGCAGGTAAGCCATGAGCTCTGAGGCGTGTCGGAAACATTTCAGATAGCTTTCGGGAGAGTCGGCAGGCTTGTCACCGCGCAGGGCGAGGACGTTTTCCAGGCGCTCCTGTTCCAAGACGGCGGCCACCCGGTCCACATCCTCCTTGTCGAGGGAACCGCAGGTGAGGTGTACCAGCGGCTCGGCGCTGGTATGTTCCTTGATGTACCGCGCCAGGTCGATAGTGTGTTGGCTGTTGTCGCCCGATGCCTTGAAAGTCACGCTGATGAAATCAGGCCGGAACTGTTGCAGCTGGTCAATGGTGCGGTAGATGTCGTCGAGGTCGCTGACTTCGGGCTTCGGCGGAAAGACCTCGAAGGAGAGGGTTTTCTTGGTTCGTAATATGTCGCAAATTCGCATTTTCTTGTCTGTTTTTATCAAACGGCAAAAATAGTCTTTTTTTTATGACCCCATTCATTACCTCATCGTTTCATCTTTTAAGCATCGACTTTTTTATTCGGACGTGGCGGCGCGGCCATAGAGGTGTCCGTGTCCCGCAGATGTGGAAACGTGCCATATCGCGTCTCTATGGAAAAATACTTGTCTGCGCGAATTGATAATTTATGTATTTTTGCGGATAATTTATTAATATATCAATGTCAGATATTAGATTCTATGCAACTCACAACATCAAAGTTGATGTTTGTCCCCAAAGATGTTACCTGCTGAAAATATTCACTGACAATGGTAGATTTTGTCGCAATTAATAAGTAAATGAAAAATATTTTTTTTGATTTTTACCGTTTCTGTTCGCCGAAATACCAAACCGTACATTTGGAATACAAGGTGAATCCCAAGCCGAGATTTTCTCCACACCCCGTGTTGTATGATTTCATCAACCAAAACAGGGAGGAATATCGTATTCTGTTACAAAAATTCTTGGCCTACTCCAGCAACATCCAGCAAATCCGAGATGCCCGATTGGAGACCGACGAGGACAATCCAGCCTGGAATAACGGTTATCTGCCTGGTCTCGATATTGTAGCATTATATGGGATGATTGCGGAAATGAAACCTGCCCGTTATATAGAAATCGGATCCGGCAATTCCACAAAAGTGGCTCGCAAGGCTGTTTCAGAACTGCATCTTGGCACAGAGATCATCTCAATAGACCCGTTTCCCCGTGCAAACATCGATCATTTGGCGGACAAAGTGGTTCGCAAGCCATTGGAGGATTTGGAAGATTTACACGTCATCACAGATTCTCTTGGCCCCAATGACATTCTGTTTATTGACAACTCGCATCGCGCTTTCCCCAATTCAGACGCTACAGTGTGTTTTATGGAACTGTTGCCTATGTTGAAAACCGGTGTGATAGTCCATTTTCATGACATCTATTTGCCATACGATTACCCTCAGTTCATGTGTGACCGGTTCTACAACGAACAATACGTGCTTGCCGCGTTTTTGTTGGGAGGCGGGCACAATACACGATATTTACCCCTTATGCCCAATTATTTCGTCAGCAGAGACGAGGAGTTGTCCTCGGTTGTCGCTCCTGTTTGGGAACACGGGAATTTACATGATGTAGAGCGGCACGGAGGGTCGTTTTGGCTTAAAATCATCTGATTTGTATATCAGAGATGTTCTCCGCAGGGTGCAACGTATGGAGGATTTTGCGCGGGTCAACCGCGTTAGTGGAGGTGTCTCTATAACAGATGACACTATTGTCTCATCATCTCATCGCCTAAAAAAAAATGTAACTTTGCGCTTTGGTTATTCGTAAACCCAAAAGTTTTTAACGAAAAGCAAATCAAATAATTATAATCATCATGATGAAACCTAAAATTGTTATCGGAAACTGGAAAATGAACAAGGACTTCGAAGAGGCCGAGGACCTTATTACCAAAATTGAAGAAGAACTGGCTGATTATCAACTGCAGACAGAGGTGGTGCTGTGTCCGCCGGCGGTGTATGCCGAACTGGTCACCGACCACGCCAGCCTGGAGGAGAGCCGTTTCTATGCCGGCCTCCAGAACGTGAGCGAGTTCCCGAACGGCGCCTACACAGGTGAGATTTCCGCCGAGATGCTCGCTTCCATGGAAGTCGATTTCTGCATCGTGGGACACAGCGAACGCCGCAAGTTCTTCGGCGAGACCGACGAGATCGTCCTCAAGAAGATGCACCGTCTGTTGGACAACCAGATTGTTCCGGTGATGTGCTGTGGCGAGACCCTCGAGGAACGCAAGGCCGGCAAGCACTTTGAGGTGGTCGGCAAGCAGATTGAAGCCACCATCTGCACGCTCACTCCTGAAGAGCTGGAGCGCACCATGATCGCCTACGAACCCATCTGGGCCATCGGCACTGGCGAGACCGCCACGCCCGCGCAGGCACAGGAGATGCTCGCGTTCATCCGCTCCCTCATCGAGAAGAAATTCGGCACCGAGCATGCCATTTCCACCTACATTCTCTACGGTGGCAGCTGCAACGCCAAGAATGCCCTTGAACTCTTCTCCCAACCCGATGTCGATGGCGGCCTCATCGGCGGCGCCTCCCTCAAACCCGAGGATTTCGTCAAGATCATCGAGGCGGCCGAAACGGTGATCAAGGATAATTAGACCCCATAGTAACGGGCAACCCCAATTCCCCTTCTATTTTAGAAGGGGTGCCCGTAGGGCGGGGTAGTAATATATGCATCAGAATACCTTACAATGAACCGCTTCTCGCTCTTGTTCCTCCTGCTCCTCATGGGTATCGCCGGCGCGGGCTACGCGCAGGATGATGATCCGTGCAAGCAGACTATGGACAAGAACAGCGAGAAGATTTTCAAAAAAGCGAGGGATTTTCACAAGTCGGGGAAGAAGGAGGACGCATACGAACTCTATGAGGAGATCCTTGCCGACCATCCTGAATACCTCGACGTGAATTACTACTATGCGTTGGGGTATTATCTGACGTTGGAGGGTAATCAGTTCATTTCCAAGCGGAGCGACAAGTCCGATGTGACGAAGGCGTTGGCGGCCTTCAACCGCATCTTCGAGGTCTGCCCGTATTTCAAACCGTATTGCAATCTTTATGCCGCTCGTATAGCTTATTTCAACGAAAAGTATTCTGAGGCGGTGAAGTTCGCGGGCATCATTGTGGATAATCCAGATCTGTTCCCCGATGCGAAAGATGCCGACAAGATCAAGGAGGCTCAGCTGATTCTGAGGAAAGCCGTTTTCTATGACAACATCCTCAACCATCCGGTGCCGTTCGACCCGCATCCGGTGCCGAACATCTCCACCAAGGCGGATGAGTATCTCGGCACGCTTTCGCCTGACGGGCAGCTCTTTTACTTCACCCGTCGCCAAATGGTGGCGGACAATTCTCCCTTTGGACAGGGAGGGACTGTGAGCAAGGAGTTTTTCAGTCATAGTGTCAAGAAGGACGGGAGGTTTGATAGTGGCGAACCTTTGCCTCTTCCGTTCAACCGAGCGGAAGGGGAGGGAAGCCCCGCCATCAATCTTACCAACGACCTGCTGATTTTCACCCAGCGGCATACGGTGAAGCTCCAAAACACCAATTATCCGAACTACGACCTCTACTATTCCGAGTACGACGGGTTTGAGTGGTCGGCACCGAAACCGTTGCCGGGCAAGATCAACCGTAACGACTCGTGGGAGTCGCAGCCTTCGCTCAGCTCCGACGGCAAAGTTCTCTTCTTCGCCAGCGACCGGCCGGGCGGTTATGGCGGCTCCGACATCTGGTATGCCACCCGCAAAAGCGATGGCTCTTGGAGTGACCCCATCAACATGGGATCCACGATCAACACCACCAAGAACGAGCGCTCACCGTTCCTCCATACCGACAGCAAAACGCTCTATTTTTCCTCCAACGGTCACGATGGCCTCGGCGGACAGGATGTCTTCTATTCCAAACTTGACCCCAAAAAGCGGTGGACGGAGCCTGTTAACATCGGCTATCCCATTAATACCGAGAACGATGAAGTCGATTTCTTCGTCAGTCTCGACGGTAAGACAGGCTATTTTTCCTCCAACAACTACGGCGACCAGAACTGGAACATCTACCAGTTTGAGCTGTATGAGGAGGCGCGGCCGCACACGATGGTCATCGTGAAGGGCAAGGTCACCGCCGACGAGGGCGACTTGGAGAATGCTGTGGTCGAGATTCGCGACACCAATGCGAATGTCGTCGCCACGGGCATCGTCAGCGCGACACAGGGCAAGTACGCCGTGGCTACTGAAGTGCATCACGATAACCCGCAACCGCTGATTCTGAATGTGAAGAAGGAAGGATATTCCTTTGATACGCAGATTATTAAGCCAGAAGATATTACAGAGGAGGTTATAGAGAAAGATGCGGAGGTAAAAGCCGTGGAGACCGGCAAGGTGTGCGATCTACGCGACATCTACTATGAAACCAACGACTACAGTCTGACGCAGGAATCCAAGATGTTGTTGGCTCTATTCATCGAGTTTTTGAAAGAGAATCCTACCGTGAAGGTGGAGATTCAGGGCCATACGGACAATATAGGCAATGATGCGGACAACTTGCTGCTGTCCGAACATCGTGCCAAGTCGGTGTATGACTATGTGATAGGGCAGGGGATAAATGCTAACCGTTTGAGATACAAGGGCTATGGCGAGTCAAGTCCGATCGCTTCCAATAATACCGAGGCTGGGCGCGCCAAGAACCGCAGAACCGTTTTCCTGATTTATGAGAAATAAAACCATCTACTTTTTGGGAATCGGGGGCATCGGGATGAGTGCCTTGGCGCAGTATTTCCTGCAGCGCGGCGACACTGTTTGCGGTTACGACCTGACCCCTTCCGCCGTCACCGAGATGCTGCAGCGTAAAGGGGCGGATGTCCATTTCGAGGGTGATGTGGCGAAGATTCCGTCCGAGCTTGATTTTGTGGTCGTGACCCCTGCCGTCCCGAAGGATTTTGTTGAGTACCAGTATCTTATTGACAAGGGTGTGCCGATGTACAAGCGTTCGCAGGTGTTAGGGCACATTACGAACGAGCTGCGGACATTGGCGGTGGCTGGCACACACGGCAAGACCACCACCACCTCGATGATCGCCCATCTGCTATATCCCGAGCATCCGTTGGCCGCTTTCATCGGGGGCATTTCCAAGAACCTGAACGACAACTACGTATGCAGTCCAAATCCTAATACTGCTGTGGTGGAGGCCGACGAGTTCGACCGCTCTTTCCTGACGCTGCATCCGGAAGTCTCCGTCATCACCTCCATGGATGCCGACCATCTGGACATCTACCGCGATGTGGAGGATCTTCGCGATGCTTTCCGGCAGTTCGCTTCCCAAACTAACCGTGCGGTCATCGTGGAAGAGGCTGTGGCGCAGTTTATCAACCATCCAGGGAAAAGGGTTTACGGTACAAGCGCACAGTGTGACTATTATGCATATAACATTGACTATCAGCAGGAAATATCGACATTCTCATTGCATACGCCCAATGGGGAAATTGAAGGTTTGGCGTTGCCGGCGCACGGACTGTATAATGTATTGAATGCCACAGCCGCCACCGCCGCCGTTTTGGAAGCTTTTTCGGATGTGCCAATTGATCATATCCGTCAGAAAATCAGTACGTTTGCTGGGGTGAAACGCCGCTTCGACTACATTGTGCGGCGCGGTGATTTCGTCTATATCGATGACTACGCGCACCATCCCAACGAGATGCGCTCGTTTATCACGGCAGTGCGGAAAATTTACACTGACAAGCAGATTTGTGGAATTTTTCAGCCGCATCTGTACACCCGCACCCGCGACTTCGCCGACGATTTCGCCTCTGCGCTGGACCTTCTTGACAGTGCGATACTGCTGCCCATTTACCCCGCCCGCGAGAAACCTATTGAGGGCATCACCTCGGAGTTCCTGCTCCGGAAGATGACCATTCCAGACAAACGGATGCTCCAGAAAGCAGAGTTGTTGCCCTATTTGCAGGCTCACCGCCCCGATGTGCTCCTTACCATCGGTGCCGGCGACATCGACCGATTGGTGCCGATGCTGGCTGCGGGTCTTTAGCTATTGACTTGTGATTAGTCTAAGTCATAGTTATAGTTATAGTTCCTTCCCTGATTCCGTCATTATTTATTAAAAACGTGTTTTTGATAAAATTTTTCACTAATTTTGTCAAATTATGTGTAACTTTTTGTATTTTTGCAGCGTAAAGTGTATAATGCGTATTTTGCTGAATTGTAGCTATTTGGAAAAGTTAAAAACTATTAATGCTTGATAATACGTGGAGAAAGATTTGCTGAAGAAAGTATATAATGTTATAAATATTTTGATATGAAAAAGCTTTATTCATTCGGAAAGTGGAATCTTTTCAGCATTGTTGCCTTCTTGGTGATGATGGCTGGATTCCAGATGGGTGCATTAGCCCAATCAGCGGAAGATTGTATCTCCGGGGCTGTGCCAGTTCGAACCTATCTCTTCTTCGTGACCGAAGACGATGGTGCGACGTATAATGCTGTCGCTGAAAAAAACATCAAGGACGGTCAGGTGGTTCCGCGCCCGGAATTCGTGGGTGTGGAGTACAGCACCTTCAAATCTTGGTACACGGTGACCGATCCCGCAGCTTTCTCTGTCGAGAACAAATTCGACGAGACCAATTTCAGCACTCCGCAGACGGTGACGGTGACAGATACCGTGAGACTGTATGCCTCCTTGAAAGCGGATGTCTTCCATGTGATTTTCATGGAAGGTGTGGGCAGTGACGCCCGTGTGTTCCGCGTGTGGGAACGCGTGGCCGGCACTCCGAACCTTAACCCTGATGATGAGCAGGTGATTGTGGATGCCACCACCAAGTCGGTGGGTTGGTATTACGACCAGGCTCTCACACAGCGCGCCACCACGTTCACCATGCCCGCCCACGACACCACCCTTTATCCGGATATCAAGACCGGCAAGTGGGTGTATTATGTTAGCAACGGCGGTACATACGTGGAGCCCGACTTCTACCAAATAGAGGAAACCACCCAAACACCCGACAACCCGACGAGAGTGGGCTATACCTTTGTCGGTTGGGACAATGGTGCCGATGCTTGGTACAGAACTGACGGCAGCGTGGACCAATTCGGCAACACCCTCACCGAATCCATCACCCTGGATGCAGTGTGGACTCCCAACGAGGTGGCTTATACAGTAGTCTATTGGGTGGAGAACGCTGATGACGAGGATTACTCTGTGAATAACATTCGCACCGCCACGGCATTGGCCGACGATCACATTACCACGTTAGAAAGCGACTATACCAGCTACGACAATATTTTGGATGGACTGGACCAACACGTGACCAGCTTCTCCTACGACAGAAACACACAGGTCAGTTCAACGGATGTCACCGTGGCCGGCGACGGCTCCACCGTCATCAACGTTTTCTACAAGAGGAAAACCTATACGCTGACTTTCAATCCCAACAAAGTATATAATACCCTTATTTTTACATCCACAGCTTTCAATAACTGGTATCCAACTCAGGCAAATGAGGTTATTACAGCTAAGTATGGCGCGAATATTTGGAATAGGTTCCCTATCAACAGGCATTATGGGTATGATGGTTTGCTTATTCATTGGACATACGAGACATCTATGTGGAGGGCTACAAATAGCAGTGTCTATAATTATGCGTTGCAGCTCATCTCCACTATGCCTGGAAGTGACGTGACGTTCTATTTGTATGCGAATTTCACAGGGGGGGACGATAATGCCAACACCATCTATTATGACTTTCAAAATATAGAAGGAACAGGATTTGACAGACAAACAGTGCCCACATACTTTAAATACATCACCTATGGAGAGGAATATTGCGATGTACAGGGCTTCACTAAGCAGACTGAAGCAGAAGCAGGGTTCAATACATCCACGCATCGGAAAGATTTCAATTCAGACCATACTGTCGCGTTGTTGTATTTCCGCAACTCCTACGATCTCCGATTCTTCAATGGTGGTACGGAATTGACCTCTATGGCTCAGACGCGCAAGTATGGACAAGTGATTGGCGAGTTGGCATCACTTTCTGATGCGGACGCTCCGGCCGGCAAGGAAGGTTTCTCGTTCGGAGGTTGGTATGCGAACGAGCTGTGCGAAGGTGATCCCATCGATTTCACTTCCACCATGCCTGCTGCGGAGATTGTTCTTTATGCTAAATGGATTGCACCGAATTACAACGTGCGCATCCACCATACCACTGCCGGGGTTGGCGAATATACCGATGTCACAGTGCCTTATGGCCAGACTGTGTCGGGAACCGATTTGGAAAGCGTTCATCCCTGCGCAGGCGGCACCAATGCTTACGGATGGAAAATCCTCAATGATGACGAATCCATGTCCGCATTTGCCACGGATATGCAAGTTTACCGCGACCTCGCCCTTGTGCCTTTCTGTCTCCTTTCTGGTGAGGAATACACTATCACCTATGACATGAATTGTACAGGCGCTGCCGCCGTGGAAGATGACCACATTTACGCCGACGGTGCCAATCCTATGGTACAGGCACCTTCTGTGGAGGCTTGTGAAGAAAACATATTCCTCGGTTGGGTTGATGCCAGCAACATTCTGCATTATCCCGGCAACGGCATCTATATGACGGAGAATAAAACTCTGACCGCCCTTTGGGGATCTGGTACCGAGCATACTGAGGTGTCCATGGTTGAAAACCATCCGACCACCGGTACACAAACCGCCTCTTTGGATATCGTGACCAACGGAACCACTCCGCTGAATTTGCCGGAGAATTTCGAGAGACCCGAACGTCCCAACGATCTGTTCTTAGGTTGGTCAACGACCGAAAACGCCACCATGCCGGAATACGCTCCCGGTGAGTCGGTGGTACTCTCCTGTAATGTTTCTGTTTATCCTGTGTGGATGCAGATTGTCCCCGATGCGACAATTCCGACGCTGTGTCCGGGTATTGACGTGGATTTGAAGGATTTTCTCGCGTATAATGTCGAAAACGATGCCTATACGTTCGGTACGGCGGATAATATCCAGAGTTCCACTTGGGAGGTTACCAAGGACGGTGCCGAGTTTACCGACCACACGGATCTGGTCGTCACCAACATCCAGCCTGGCGTGTATGTTGTCAACCTGACCCTTACCACTACAAAGGGAGTGGAATATCCCCTTACTACCACCGTCAATGTTACAGGAACTAATATTGATCCGGTGTTCCCGTCTTTGCAGACCACAATTTGCCAAGGTTATAGCGTGAATCTGCCCATGGGATCGGAAGAGATTCCTGCAACAGATTCAGATCCTGCTATCCCTTCTGTGATGGGTGCATGGATGTATGCAGACGGTTTGGGAACCGTAACGGAGGTCACGCAGGTGCCTACAGAAAATGCTGGAACGGTCATCATCAACTTCCTTCCCGATGCAGGCCAATGCGACAATG
>JAEEGH010006279.1_pt1 | contig 29207 bp, 9 predicted proteins | sample 9134181 | NCBI WGS metagenome assembly JAEEGH01 (sample SAMN16246544, study PRJNA631951) | gut metagenome | biome: gut microbiome; feature: rumen; material: DP-attached | host: Bos | place: Iran: Karaj | collected 2018-10 | reverse complement strand
GTTTGCCGCCCCTTCGGGGCTTGGCGGAGTGCATCACGCCATTATAAAATGAAGCATTATTTAGCACTGTCATCTTTCAGCCCTGAAACGGTGACGGAACACATACAGGGGTACATCAACGCAGAATCCCTGCACCAGAATACATCGACTTTTCAAGTCCTGAAAGGACGACAGAACACAGGCAGGGGTGGAACGAAGTGCAACCCCTGCACCGAAGTACAGCACATCATCAAGCCCCGAAGGGGCGACGGAAAACAATGAAAATAATGGAGCCTGCGATGCCTGTGCGTGCGGTCAGAACCGCAGCGTTATAGGCAGCAGGAATGCTTTTGTGGCTGGCACGGGGCTCTCTTCCTGTATTTTGTCCACAATCCAGTGCGCCGCCAATGCGGAGCCGATGCCAACAAGCGCTCCGACAAGGACATCGGAGGGGTAGTGCACACCCAGATACAAGCGCGAGAAGCCAACGCCCGAGGCCCACAGCGCCGCCGGCAGGACAACGTACCATCGCGGATAGCTAAGGCAGAGTGACGTGGCTGTGGCGAACGACAAGGAGGTGTGGCCCGACGGGAAGGAGAATCCGCGCACGGTCTTCAGCGGCACCAGGTCATCGGGGTGGCCCAGATAGGGACGCGGCCGCCTGACGCCGAATTTCAGTCCTTCGGTAACACCGAAGGTCAGCAGTAGAGAGAGTCCGCAACTTGCACCCGACACAAGCAGTTCTTTATTGTCGGTCATCCAGCCGGTGCCGAGCATCGCGGCAGGTGCCACCGGTGTGAGCGCCAGCGTGTTGCTCAGCCCAGTCATTACGTGGTCCATCGTCTCAGTGCGATTCTGCTGCAACGTGCATAGAATGTTGTAGTCGAGCCCTTGTGCGCTAAGCGATAGCGGAGCGAAGAGCGTTGCGAGAATCAATATGGTGAATCCGTGTCTTTTCATAGCTGTTTGCAAACAATAAATCTGTACCGCTTGCAACACGGCAAGGCAGGTACAGATTTATTATCGAGGGATTGCGGTATTCAGTGTTACTGCAGTTTCAGCAGGGCTTCCTTGATGCGGCGGCAGGCCTCGATGAGGAGTTCCTCGCTGGTGGCGTAGCTGAGTCGGATGCAGCTGTCGTCGCCGAAGGCGCTTCCCATCACGGTGGCCACATTGGCTTCGTTGAGGAGGTAGAAGGCCATATCAGTTGAGTTCTCTATCTTCTTGCCGTTGAACGACTTGCCATAGTAGGAGCTGACTTCGGGGAAGAAGTAGAAAGCGCCCTGCGGCAGGCGCACCTTCAGGCCGGGAATGTCGCACAGCAGTTTGTAGACCATATCGCGGCGTTTCTGGAAGATGTTGCGCATATTGATGATGTCGTCGCTGGTGGCGGGATCCATCAGCATTGCACAGACGGTGGCCTTCTGTGCGATAGAGCAGGTGGCGCTGGTCACCTGGCCCTGGAGCTTGTTGCAAGCTTTGGCGATAACCGTCGGGGCGGCGATGAAACCGATACGCCAGCCAGTCATAGCGAAGCCCTTGGCAACGCCGTTGATGGTTATGACGCGGTCGCGGACGTTCTCGAACTGAGCTATGCTCTCGTGCTTGCCCACGAAGTTGATATGCTCGTAGATTTCGTCGGCCATAACGAAGAGGTTGTCGTGCTTTGCTACAACGTCGGCGATACCTTTGAGCTCTTCCTTGGTGTAGAGCATACCCGTGGGGTTGGAGGGCGACGAGAACATAATGAGTTTGGTGCGCGGCGTGATGGCTGCCTCGAGCTGCTCGGGCGTCACCTTGAAGTCGTTCTCAATCTTGGTCTTGACGTAAACGCATTTGCCTTCGGCAACGCGAACGATTTCCTTGTAGCTTACCCAGAAGGGAGTGGGGATGATTACCTCGTCGCCGGGGTTGACAAGGCACTGCACAAGCTGGTAGATGCTCTGCTTGGCACCGGTGGAGACAACGATCTGTTCGGGCTTGAAGTCGAGGTTGTTGTCGCGTTTGAATTTCTTGCAGATAGCCTCGCGAAGGTCGGGGTAACCGGGCACAGGAGGATAGTGAGTGAAGTTGTCGTCGATAGCCTTTTTTGCGGCCTCTTTCACCACCTCGGGGGTGTTGAAGTCGGGTTCACCGATACTGAGGCTGATAACGTCTTTGCCCTGAGCCTTAAGCTCGCGAGCTTTTGCGGTCATAGCCAGAGTCTCCGACTCGGCCATATTGAGAATACGGTTTGATAAGATTTCCATTGTTTTATAATGTTTGAATGAATTTGCAAAAGTACGAATTTTTTTTGGAATGTAAACTTTTTTTGCGAAGAATCATTATTTTTCAATTTTTTTTGTATATTTGTAAACTGCAAACTATGCGAATAATTAATTTATTAATATACATAAATAACTGATAATTATGGCAAAAGAAATGAATGATGCCGATGCATCGAAACTTGAGAAACTGAAAATCTTGCAGAGTACGCTTGATAAGATTGAGAAAAACTATGGCAAAGGTTCAATAATGAAACTGGGCGATCGTCCAGACGAGACGTTTGAGGCTATCTCGACGGGTTCGATAAGCCTTGACACGGCGTTGGGCATCGGAGGTTTCCCGAAAGGGCGCATCATCGAGATCTACGGCCCTGAATCGTCAGGTAAGACGACGCTGGCCATCCACGCCATCGCCGAGGCTCAGAAGAAAGGCGGCATAGCAGCCTTTATCGACGCCGAGCACGCCTTCGACCCTGTCTATGCCCGCAAGCTGGGCGTGGATGTGGACAACCTGCTGGTGTCGCAGCCCGACAACGGCGAGCAGGCATTGGAGATTGCCGACAACCTGATTCGCTCGGGTGCCATCGACATCATTGTCATCGACTCGGTAGCGGCACTGACGCCCAAGGCCGAGATTGACGGCGAAATGGGCGACTCGAAGGTGGGTCTGCACGCCCGCCTGATGTCGCAGGCTCTGCGCAAGATGACCTCAACCATCAGCAAGACCGGCTGCTGCTGCATCTTCATCAACCAGTTGCGCGAAAAGATAGGTGTTATGTTCGGCAACCCCGAGACCACGACCGGCGGCAACGCCCTGAAGTTCTACGCTTCGGTGCGCCTCGACATACGTCGCATCCAAGCCATCAAAGACGGTGACCAGAATATCGGCAACCGCGTGAAGGTGAAAGTGGTGAAGAACAAGGTGGCTCCTCCGTTCCGCACCTGCGAGTTCGACCTGATGTTTGGCGAAGGCATCTCGAAACAGGGCGAGATTGTCGACCTTGGCGTTGAGACCGGCGTCATCAAAAAGAGCGGCTCGTGGTTCAGCTATGGTGAGAGCAAGCTGGCACAAGGTCGCGAAGGTGTCAAGGCCCTGCTGCGCGACAATCCGGAGCTCAGTGACGAACTCGAGGCACATATCAGACAGGCAATGACAGAGAAAAACGCAGAGTGATAGCCTATGGAAGAGCCTTCAGAGGACCTTGCGGTTCAAAGGAAATATGAGGAACTGATAGAGGCCTGCCGCACAAACAGACAATTGTCGGCAGACGATGAGAGCAATATATTCCGCGCTTTCACCATAGCCCGCAACGCCCACGCCGACACACGCCGCAAAAGCGGGGAGCTATACATCTTCCACCCTCTTGCGGTGGCTCAGATTGCCGTCAGCGAGGTGGGGCTGGGACCTATTGCCGTGATTTGCGCCTTGCTGCACGACGTTGTGGAGGACACCGACATAACGCTTGACACGCTGCGTGCCATCTTCGGCGAACGCGTGGCACGCATTGTCGACGGCGTGACCAAGATTGACAAGGCGACAATGATTGCCGAGCAAAACGCCGACTTCTCGTCGCAGGCGGAGAACTACCGCAAGATACTGCTCGCAATGTGCGACGATGCCTACGTCATCTTCCTGAAACTGTGCGACCGCCTCCACAATATGCGCACCCTCGGTTCGATGAAGGACACCAAGAAACTGGCAATATCCTCTGAGACTCAATACCTATATATCCCCCTCGCACACAGGTTGGGACTATATAACATCAAGACCGAGCTGGACGACCTGGTGATGCAATACACCAATCCCGACAAGTATGCCGAGATTGCCAACCAGATAAGCCAGTCGGCAGGAACGGAGCTGAAACTCAAAGAGTGCTTCACGGCACCGATACGCAAACTGCTTGACAACAACAACCTGCACTACACCATCAAGACCCGCATCAAATCGGTATACTCCTGCTGGAAGAAGATGCAGAACAAGGGTGTCCAGTTTGACGAGATCTTCGACCTCTACGCAATGCGCATAATCCTTGACATACCCGACATCGAAGACCTTGCTCCCGAGGAGAGGCGCCAGATCGAGAAGGAGGAGTGCTTCAAGGTATATGCCCTGATAACAGGCCTGTTCCGACCGCAGCCGGCACGCTTCCGCGACTGGATTACAACCCCCAAGAACAACGGCTACGAGTCGCTCCACACCACGGTGATGAGCCCCATAGGTCGCTGGGTGGAAGTTCAGATACGCACCACACGAATGGACCGCATCGCCGAAAAGGGTATGGCGGCGCACTTCCTCTACAAGGAGGCCCACCCCGACGAGCAGGTAAAGCAAAGCCCCGTGGAAGAATGGCTGCAGCAGATACGCACCTCGCTCGAAGACCCCAACAAGAACGCCCTCGACCTAGTGGAGGAATTCAAGGAGACACTGTATACCAAGGAAATATATATCTTCACACCGAAAGGCAAGACCATAAAGCTGCCGGCACGCAGCACGGTACTCGACTTTGCCTATGCCATACACTCCGAACTTGGCGAACACTGCATAGGTGCCAAGGTCAACGCCCGCGTTGTGCCTACGGGCTATAGACTTCACAGCGGCGAACAGGTGCAGGTGCTGACATCGCAGAAGACCAACCCGACAGAGGATTGGCTCAAAGAGGTTCAAACTCAACGCGCCAAAGACCACATAAAAGACTATTTGCGCAACGAGAAGAAGCAGTACTTTGATGAAGGCGAACAGAAACTGCGTGCATTCCTTGAGAAGTCGAAGCTTACCATAACGCCTGAACGCACAGCCCGACTGAGACTCTTCTTCAACTGTGACAGCGATATAGACCTCTATTACCGCATCGCCCAAGGAGACATCACGGAGGAGGGTTTGAGGCAGTGTTTTCACTTGTCGCGCTCCAAGCCCCAACTGCTATTCCTTCAGCCTTATCAGCAGCTCTTTGACGGCAAGGAGCAGAACACCCCATTGAACGCTGGCAAGAAATCCTTTACCACATCGCCATTCCTTGCCGACGCCCAATACGACAACCTTGAGACACAGCCCGCCTCTTGCTGCAAGCCTGTGCAGGGCGACCGTGTGGTAGGCATCGTGGAAGACAACCGCATCATTGTGCATCGCACCAACTGCCCGACGGCCATCCACGAGATGTCGACCCACGAGGACCGCATAGTACGCGTAAGATGGCGCCCCGGCGAGAAGATTGCCTTCCTTACCGGCATCACTATCACAGCCATCGACCGCAAAGGACTACTGCAGCAGCTGACACGTATCATCAGCGAAGATATGGACCTGAATATGCGCGCCATTACGCTCGAGACATCAGAGGGTGTTGTCCACGGACTTATAATGCTCTACGTCCACAACCTTGGAGGCCTCGACCAACTGATTGAAAGCATCCGGGCAATCGAAGGCGTGGAGCAAGTGCAAAGAGTATAGAAAGACCTCACACCTCCGCAAAATTTATTCTTTCTCATACTATTACATAATCTTGCAGTGTAAAAAACACGTTGCTGTAGTTTTTTTATCCATCGCAACGTTATTATTATATGACATATTGTTGTATAATAAATTAGCATTATAATGAAAAAGATCTTATCAATTTTTTTGTTTGCGGCATTATTGTTTGCATTGCCTACGATAGGCCACGCCCAAGACTGGCACGCCACTGTGCCTTATCAATGCGGATTCGAAGACCATACCGAGAACGGGGCTTGGGTCCTGCTCAACGGCGACTCAACAGTTGCCAACAAATGGTATATCGACACCGCCGTTGCGCATTGCACGGAACAGAGTTCCTCCACGTCTTGTGGGAAGTCCCTCTATATATCGGATATGGAAGGATACACCTACAACTACAACAACAGCATTGCCTCGAGGGTTATCGCATACCGCGACTTTGCTCTTGCCCAAGGTACATACGTTGTTTCTTTCGACTGGAACGGCGTTGGAGAGCAGGACTGCGATATGCTGATAGCAGCGCTGGTGCCTGCCAACGACACAACGCCTTTGTTTGGAAGTGCGCAGTTGCCTCAGGGTGTCAGCGCCTGGTCGTTGCCCGAAGGGTGGATAAGCCTGAGCGACAACGGAAGACACACAGGACTCTATAACGCCACGGGTTGGCATAGAAACGAGAAAGTTGTGGAAATCGGTGCTCCACAAGACCCGACAAGCGGTGTGACATACTACAAGCTTCTCTTCATCTGGTCAAACGACTATGCCGAAGGATCCAATCCTCCTGCCGCTGTCGACAATATCGCCATCCGACAGGTTACTTGCTTGGCACCTACTGCACTGAGCGCAATACAAGACATCTTTTCAATCACCTTGAACTGGCAAGCCGGCGGCAACGAGACTCAATGGCTTGTCAGCGTAGATGACACCACCGTCACCTGGAACGAGACAGCAACCTCCGCACCAACTATGACAGTAACGGGACTTCAACCCAACACAACCTACACTTTCATTGTCCGCGCTGTATGCGGCGACGGCGACACCAGCTTTGCCACATCAATCTCTGCCACAACAGGAGCGACAATTCCTTACTATGAGAATTTCAACAACTCAACATTAGATTTCCCCGCCGGATGGAGCTACACCCTCACCGGCGACTCAGCATACGCCACATCGCAATATGCTCCACACATCGAGAACGACAGGCTGCAAATGGGAGGGTTCGGCTATCTTATTCTGCCTAAAGTCAATAGCCGCATTGACACTCTGCAGCTTTCCTTTACTCACAGCACTCCCTACAGCCACTCTGCATCAGAGCCGACACCGCTTGTTATAGGTGTAATGGATAACGGCATTTTCACCCCAATAGACACTATCTCCGACCCTCAGGGCGGCACCTTTACAAAGAATGTTTATTTTATCGGCTATCAGGGAACGGGGCGCAACATCGCATTTTTCAACAGCTCCGATGATCCGGATGTCCACTATGCCACACACTATATAGATAACATAGTGGTCGACTATCTTCCCTCCTGCTTCCCGGTCGCAGACGCCAACGCCACAGCCGACTCCAGTTCAATAACTGTGAGTTGGAGTCCTCTTTTCAACTCAACTACTTGGCAGGTAACGCTTACCGATGCAGACAATAGTACGGAGATAGATTCTGTCACTTCCAACACATCGATAACCTTCAACAGCCTTGCTGGAAACACAGAGTATCAATACGCTATACGTACCGTATGCGGTGAAAGCGACACCAGCGAAACCATCTTCGGCACAATCCGCACGCTCTGTTCCTCAATTCCACACGCTGAATTGCCTTATAGCTACGGCTTCGAGGATGAGGAAGGTTTGGGGCTCTGCTGGAAAGGCTATGCAAGCTCGTCGCTCTATATTCCCAGCACATCGTACGGCACGGCACATAGCGGTAGCAGTTTTTACAGTATGAATTCGTCAGCAACCGAATACTCTTACGTCATTCTGCCTCTCTTCCAAGACAATCCGTCATCACTTATGGTATCGCTTTGGATGCGCTCAACAAACCGCGAAAGCACAGCCAAAGTTGTTGTAGGTGTGATGAACGACCCCACAGACATCAGCACATTCTCAGCTGTGGACACCATAACCTGTAGTGGTACGACAATGGAGTTCTTTGAAGTTCCTCTAACCAACTATAACGGCACCGGTCGCAACATCGCCCTGCTCTGCGACTCAGGAGCTGCCAGCCGTGTTTGCATCGACGATGTCACCGTTGAGACAACACCTCTTTGCAGCCGTGTACGCAGCCTCGAAATACCTGTTGTCACCGCCGGAGCAGCCCTTCTGCAATGGACAACCGGTCGTATTGGCGACTATCAAGGCGCCGAGATTCAGGTACGCGACACAATGTCAGACACCTGGACTTCCTACACCTCAAACAACACCGAGTACCTCATCACCAACCTCAGTCACAACATCACCTATGAGGTTCGCGTCCGTGCCATCTGCGAGAACAACGAGACTTCGCTGTGGGTCAACTCGTTCTTTACCACAGCAATGACAAACTGCAACACCATCGACTCCTCGTCAATGGCAACCGACACTATAAGCGGCTTCAGCAATTCCGACCATTTCGAGTTCCCCGTCCACAACTGGCACAACTACTCTTTCAGCGAGCAGCTCTTCACCTCTGTAGAGATTGACACCGCCGGCACGTTTAACGCCATAGAGTTCTTCTATGCTTCCGACTCCCTCCCGATGACGGCCAAAGACAGCTGTAAGATATATATGGGTGTAACCTCGCTCAACTCTCTGAGCAGCACTGACTTTGTCAATCCCTCCAATATGACACTCGTTTACAGCGGCCCGCTGAACTGCTCCTATGGATGGAACACCTTTGCTTTCAACCACGGTTTCTTCAACTACGACGGCCGCAGCAACCTTGTCATTGCTGTAGTCGACAATTCGGGAGCGGCTCATAACCAAAGCTATCGCTTCGCCTGCCATTCAGCTACCGGCAAGGCTATCTCGTTCTTCAGCGACGATGAGACGTTCGACAACTACCCGCTTATGCAGCATCAGGAATATCCTTACCGCAACAATATCGTTCTTCATACTGCCGAATGCGGAACTGAAAGCGAGTGCTATCCTCCTATGATATTCATAGGCAGCACTGGCTCTGATTCTGTAAGCTTCACCCTCATCCCTGGCGGATACGAGACATCGTGGAGCATCTACCACAAGGCTATGGGCGAAGAGAACTTCACCTATCAAGGCGCAACTACACAGCACAGCTATACAATAACCGATCTCGAACCTTCGACAACATATACCTTCAGAGTAATTGGCGACTGCGAAGACAGCGCCTACAGCGACTTCACCGTCACCACCAAATGTCTTGCACAACCGCTTCCCTACTCCGAAGACTTCGCTTCCTGGCCAGTTGGCGCTTCTCCCATTGTCCCCTCGTGCTGGTACAAGTACAGCTCGCTGGGCGACAACATACCCTATATCTATCCTTGGAGCGTTGCTGGTCACCAGTCGGTGCTCTACCTCTTCTCCAACGCTGAGAGCTACAGCTATGTCGCTATGCCTGAGATGAATGCAGCCATCGACTCGCTGCAAGCCACTTTCCAGATTTATCGTGAGGCTAATACAAGCAACGCCGTCACAGGCAACCATCCTCTTGTTGTGGGAGTTATGACCGATGCTAACGACATAACGACTTTCTACCCCATAGATACCATCATCACAACACATATTGGTATGTGGGAACAAATCGAACTTTCCTTTGACGTCCTGACCACCGACAGCAACCTCAGCACCGAACAGTTCAACGCTTTGCGCCACGGTCATATTGCTTTCCTGTCGCCCGACAGCATTTACAGCCGTCCTTATATCGACGACATAACCATTGATTACATACCTCGCTGCCCGCATCCTGCCTATGTCTCCGTCAATCAGTCCTTGAGTACTCCCGATAGCGTTTATCTCTACTGGGACAACAGCGCCAACAATGTAGGCGTCATCCTGACCATCTTGAGTGGCGACGACACCATTGCCGAATACGGCAACCTGAACACATCCCACCTCCTTGTTGGAGGCCTCAACGCTTCTATGGTATACACCGCTGTTGTACGCGGTGTTTGCGGCGAATGGAGCGACAACATCCTGCTTAGCACCGACACCAGCACCGCCGTTACGACCGACTTCCGCACTCCCTGTGGCACAATCAAGCATTCGCCTTGGAGGGAGGGCTTTGAGCAGAATACCGCGGGCAATCAGTTCTATGCCGGTTTCGCCAAATGCTGGAGCCGCATCACGGATTCTTGCGACTACTACGCAATTCCCTACGTCTCCAACGATGTCCAGAATAGAGATGTCCATACCGGTTTCCGCGGTTTGGCCTGGTCGGCAAGCCCCAACAGCTTGTACGGCGACTACCAATACATTGTCACCCCCGAAATCGACACCGCTGCCCTTCCTGTCAACCAGCTTGAACTCTCTTTCTGGGCACGCTCCTACAGTAGCCTCCAGCGACCCACCTTTATCGTTGGCGTGATGGATAACAACGACACCGTCGGAACCTCGTTCTCGGCCGTCGACACCGTTATCGTCGAAGGCTTCACCTCTTGGCATAAATACACCGTGTTCTTCGACAGATACAACGGCGGCGGCACCCATATAGCTCTTAAGGCCGAACGCCCCGGGGCACTATGGGAAGCAGCCATCGACGACATCGAAATTCGCTATGCCCCTCTCTGCCCGCCTGTTACCGACATCGTGGCAACGGCAATAGACACCAACTCGCTTGCCATCTCTTGGATCGACCATTCCAATGCTATATCTTGGGAAGTGTTATATGGCCCTCACGGCTTTGAGCTTGGCAACGGAACTTATATCAACTGCTCCACCACCTCGGTCACCATCAATGGCTTGGCCAACTCCACATCTTACGACGTCTATGTGCGTCCCATCTGCGGCGACGACGCTGCCTTCACTATGGCCACCTTCTCCACCGCCGATCCCTACTATGCAATCCCATTCTACAGCAACTTCTCCAACTATGAGGACAACGCCAAATGGAACCTCAGCAACGGCCAGCACGTCAACGCTTGGGTTATCGGCTCCGCTCTTGGCAATGGCGACCTCAACTCATTGTACATCTCGCAGGATGGCGGCACAACCAATAGCTACAATACCGATGTCACAGGCATCAGCTACGCATACGTCAACCTTACTTTCACCGACACCGGCAACTACAACTACCGCTTCGATTGGCGCAGCAACGGCCAGTCAAGCTATGATTATCTGCGCGTCGCCCTTGCGCCCCTCTCCTTTGTGCCTCAGGGAGGCAGCAGCATCCCCGCAGGTTTCAGCCCCAACACGCTTCCCGTCGACTGGATCAGTCTTGATGGTGGAAGCCAGCTCTATGGCGACACCAATGGCTGGACAACCGTCGAGAGAGAGGTACACATCGCCACGCCAGGTATCTACCGCCTGCTTTTCGCCTGGACAGACTTCTACATTGCCATCGGTCATCAGAGCCCCGCAGCCATCGACAACGTTGTTGTGCGACGCACATCCTGTCAAATCCCTTCTGACATATCTATCGTCCCGTTCAACGACAGCCTTTATGTCTCTTGGACTTCCAATGGCGATGAGTCACAATGGATTGTCACCTGCAACGACAATAGTATGATGGCCTACGACACTCAACTGATGATAACCGGATTGACACCTAATACCGATTACAACATAACAATCAGAGCATTCTGCATTGAGGGCGACACCAGTTTGGCAATCAGCCGCCTGTGTCGTACAACCTGCGACCCCGTGGTCCTTCCCTATTCCGAGAACTTCAACAGCGTCACCAGCGCCACCACCGCCTTCACTAATGTATTCCCCACCTGCTGGATGTATCAGGTGACAGGCACCGAAGGAACACGCACCCCTCAGATTTACTACGGCTCCGTCAATGCCCACAGTGGCAACTACGCTCTCTTCCTGGGCAAGATTGCATACGTCTCGATGCCGCCTATGCCCGTGCCGCTCAACCAGGTCGAACTCACCTTCTACCATTTGGTCAACAACGAGGACTATGCCATTCAGGTCGGCGTTATGGAAGGCGACAACTTCATCCCGATAGAGACCTTCTATGATATGGAGGAAGTCTATGCACCGCACACCGTCACCTTCGGCTCCTACACGGGCCAGAGCCGCATCATCGCGTTCCACAACATCAACGAGGGCTTGAACGGCTCGCCGAACTTTATCGACGACATCACGATCGAATACCTCCCCCCGTGTATGCCGGTCAGCAACATAACGGCTCCAATCGTATCGACCAACGAGATTTACCTCGACTGGAACAGCGCGGCCACAGCGCAGAGCTGGGAGATTGAGTATGGACCTATGGGCTTCGAGCCGGGTAGCGGCAGCACCGTTACAGCCACCACCCACCCCTTCGCCATCAACGGACTCGACACTCTGGCTGCCTACGATTTCTATATCCGTTCCTATTGCGGCGACACCACCTATAGCGACTGGACAGGCCCGGTACAGTTCAACACCTCCTACTGCGACGATGCCGCAGCGTTCTCCAACGGACCTATGGGCGCAACAAGCCAGTATATGCCTCTCAGCACAAGCTACAGCTACTCGCTGACCGAATTCATCATCGACGCAAACGAGCTCGGTGGCTTGGGCGACCTATCGGCAATAGCATTCTATTACAATGACAACGATACGATGACCGTCAAGAACTCTGTCAACATCTGGCTGCAACCCACCACAACGACCGCGTTCGCCAGCGACAACAGCATCATCGCACTCGACTCAAACCAAGCCACCCTCGTCTATAGCGGCAATATGAACTGCCACAAGGGATGGAACTTCTTCAACTTTGCCAATCCTTACGTCTGGAACGGCGTTACTAACCTGATGGTTATCATCGACGACAACTCCGGCACCTACGAGAGCACCGACCTCAAGTTTGGCATTGCACAATGCAGCGGACAGAAAACCATCTCGTACCGCAGTATGATGAGCGACATCGACCCGACAAGCCCTACCGGCTCTTACATCCTGAAAGACCGCTACAATTCCCGTCCCCTTATGCAGCTCATCTCTTGCGGAGGCGCCTCCTGCCACGAGCCTATCAACCTGACGGCCGGCACAATCGGTTATGAAAATGCCGTTATCAGCTGGCAAGGCGCATCACGCACCTACGAGGTCGCAATCAAGAAATCGACCGAAAGCGAATGGGGCGAACCCGACACCGTGCATACCACCACAACGACAGGCAACTACACCATCAACAACCTAGACGAGATGACCGAATACAACTTCCGCGTGCGTCAACTCTGCCTCAGCGGCGTCTACTCCGAATGGGCCGAGAGCTCCTTCACCACCGCTATGCGCCCCTGCCTGGCTCCCACTTCGCTCTATGTCACCAACGTCAGCTACGACCGTGCCACCATCGGCTGGTCATCGCACAACGACCAGTCGGTATGGCATCTGCGTCTCAGCAACAACGCCCACGACACAATGCTTGTCGTCACTGAAAAGCCCTTCACAATCACCGGACTTGCGCAGGATATCACCTATAGCGTGGCCGTCGCCGACAGCTGCACCAACAACGGCTCGATATCAGATTACAGCAACGTCGCCACATTCACCACAACCGTATGCCAACCCGTTGGCAACGTTGCAGTATCGAATGTTACAGCCAACTCGGCATACGTCACCTGGACAGGCAACAGCCCCTCCTACACCATCGAATACGGCATCGGCAACTTCAACATCGGCTCCGGCACCACCATCAGCAACATCAACTACTGCTTCGCCAATCTAACCGATCTGACCCCCAACGAAGTATACACCGTTTACGTCCGAGCCAATTGCAGCGAAACCGCCTACAGCGTATGGAGCGAACGCACAGAATTCCACACCACCACAAGCGGCATCAATCAGCAAATAGAGTCGTCTAACCCCGCTTTGGAGATATTCCCCAACCCGGCAAAGGACAAGACAACCATCAATATCGTTGGCATAAACGGCGAAGTAGAACTCATCTTGGTTGATATGAGCGGACGCATCGTCAAGAAAACCACGGCATTGTGCGGTGGCGACAACTGCACCGCCACGGTAGAGCTTCACGACCTTGCTGCCGGCACCTACTTTGTCCGTGCTTCGGCCCCGGGCACCGACATCGTCCGCAGGTTAGTTGTCAAGTAAACCGAAAACAAACTCATACAACCCAAAAGCAAATCCTATTACTTTTGAGACTCTATCCGGATAGGAGGAAAACCAAGCCGTTTTCCTCCTATTTCTTTACACACCCAATCGCCACCCAACTACTCTCCCTCCGCATTCAATGAATTCGTGCCATTCGCGCGAGATTCATCGAGCTATTCGTGTTATTCGTGTTATTCGTGTTCAAAGAAAAACATCCGTGTTTAATAAATAATTTCCGGATAATTAATGGCAATTCGTGTTCAAAATTAATCCGTGTTTTCTTTACTGCTCGACGCTCATTTTCAGCAGGTCCTGGCCGATGTCGTGACGATAGTAGCGGCCTTTCCATTTGATTGTCTCGGCTGCCTGCAGGCTCTTGAGCAACGCCGAGGGGAGAGAATCAGACAATGTCGTTACGCACAGCACACGTCCGCCATTGGTTGTCAGGTCGTTGACTTTGTTGAGCTTGGTGCCGGCGTGGAACACCAGCGAATCTTTCACCTCATCGAGGCCGCTGATAACGTCGCCTTTACGATAGCTCTCCGGATAGCCTTCGGCGGTAAGCATCACGCAGGCGGCAACGCGTTCGTCGATGTCGAGGGTGCATTGGTTAAGAGTGCCGTCCCAAGTGGCTTGGAACAGTTCCACCACGTCACTCTTGATGCGCGGGAAGACCGATTCGGTCTCAGGGTCGCCCATACGCACATTATATTCAATAACATACGGGTTGAGTTTTCCGTCGTCGCCACGCACGGCCATCAGGCCTATAAATATGAAGCCTTTGTAGTTGATGCCCTCTTTCTGCAAACCTTTAACGGTAGGCATAACTATTTCGCGTTCAACCTTCTGCATAAACTCCTTGTCGGCAAATCCAACAGGGCTTACCGAGCCCATTCCGCCGGTATTGAGGCCTGTGTCGCCTTCGCCGATACGCTTGTAGTCTTTGGCCGAAGGCAGTATCTTGTAGTGCTTGCCATCGGTCAGCACAAAGACCGACAGCTCGATGCCGCTCAGGTATTGCTCAATCACCACGCGGCTGCTGGCATCGCCGAATTTGGCATCGGCAAGCATCTCTTTCAGAGCCTCTTTAGCTTCTTTTAGGTTGTCGATAATCAGAACCCCCTTGCCAGCGGCCAGGCCATCAGCCTTGAGCACGTAGGGAGCCTTAAACGTCGACAGGAACTTCTGTCCCTCTTTCAGGGTCTCTTTGGTGAAAGTCTTGTAGGCAGCCGTGGGAATCTCGTGCCGTTGCATAAACTGTTTGGCAAAGTCCTTGCTGCCCTCCAGCTGCGCTCCTTCTGCCATAGGGCCAATCACGGCTACCGACTTCAGATGCTCGTCGTCGGCAAAATAGTCGGCTATGCCGCCAACCAGCGGAGCTTCGGGGCCTACCACCACCATCTTGATGTCATTGTCAAGCACAAACTTGCCAATGCCTTTAAAGTCGTCTACCTTAATGTCGACATTTGTGCCGCAGGCGGTAGTACCCGCATTGCCCGAGGCAATATAAAGTTTGTCACATTGAGTGCTTTTTGCTATGCTGGCGGCTATCGCGTGTTCACGTCCACCCGAGCCAAGAAGGAGAATATTCATAATGCAGTATTTTTTCTATAAATTATCTTAAAAACGAACAAAGCTTTCCTTTATTGTGTGATGGGAGAAATAAAGGGTATTATAGATTCAACCAAGGAGTTGCGTTATGGATATAACAGCATTCCTTGTTGCGGTGAGTGCTGTGTCGGATTATTTGTGTATCTTTGCAAAAAAAGAAGATAAAGGAAATATGGCTCTAATCAAATCATACAAAGGACGTTCGCCTCGGTGGGGCAGGGAATGCTATTTCAGCGAGAATGCCACGCTGGTGGGCGATGTGACGCTGGGCGACCAGTGTTCGGTGTGGTTCAACGCTGTGGTGCGCGGCGATGTGGCGCCCATCACCATCGGCGACCGCACCAATGTGCAGGACGGCAGCTGCATCCACGTGACCCACGACATTGGGCCCACGCATATCGGCAACGACGTAACCATCGGCCATAACGTCACCGTGCACGCCTGCACTATCCGCGACGGTGCCCTCATTGGTATGGGTGCGACCTTGCTCGACGACTGCGAGGTAGGGGAGGGTGCCATCGTCGCCGCCGGTGCCTTAGTGCTGCAGGGTACCAAGATACCTGCCCACGAGATATGGGGCGGTGTACCAGCAAAGTTTATCAAGCCCACCCGTCCTGGCCAGACAGACAACGCCGCCCACTATGTTGAGTATGCCAAAGAGTATATGAATGAGGGTTAACGGTTAAAGAGCTTTTAACACGAAAAGTCTTTTTTTGAACACGAATTGCCATTAATTATCCATAAATCAACTTGTCGGACGATTTTTTTTGAACATAATCATCTGTGCGAATTTGTTTTAACGAATTCTTAATTCGTGTTATTCGTGTCATTCGTGTTCAAACAAAAACATCTGTGTTATCCGCTCAATCCGTGTTCAATAAATAATTTTCGGATAATTTGTGGCAATTCGTGTTCAAAGAAAAGCATTCGTGTTATCCGCTCAATCCGTGTTCAATAAATAATTTTCGGATAATTTGTGGCAATTCGTGTTCAAAGAAAAGCATCCGTGTTATCCGCTCAATCCGTGTTCAATAAATAATTTTCGGGTAATTTGTGGCAATTCGTGTTTCCCGTTGGTTGATTCGGCGTCGATATGCTTTTTAACATTTGGCGTAAAGTCGCAAATAGTGTGCAAAATTTTTTTTGCTATTTCAAAAAGTTTGCGTATATTTGCAATCTATACAAACAACTCTGGAACTACAGCGCCGGCGGGAGCCGATTGTCGCGTAACTATTTTAGTACTATTTGTTTAAGTAAGCCGTGTCTGAGCGTGGGATAATGTGTGTGACGATGCTTGGAGGCAGCAAATTTCTTTATTTTCCTTGCTTTCGGGAGGGAAAATGGTAAATATAAGATAGAACTAAATGTTAAATATTTATAATTGTTAATAGTTAAACAACAATAAAAAGTGGTCAATGATACAGTCGCAGGTTATACAAAGGATAACAGAACTTGGGCATAGGATTTTGCCCGAAGGCTCGTCGTTGTGGCTTTACGGCTCTCGTGCGCGTGGTGATGCCCGTCCTGACAGCGATTATGATCTGCTGATATTGCTTGACAAAGAGAAAATAACATCGCAGGATAGAGATTATAGCTATACGTTCTTTATGAACGGCTTAGAGGTAGGTGAGGAGGTCAACGCACATATTTACACCAAGAGCGACTGGAGTAAATGGGCCTGCGCACCGTTTAATGAAAATGTTGAAGAAGACAAAATAGTGTTGATATGAGTTTAAAGGATGACGATCGTATGCTTCTTGTGAAGATGCAGATGGAGAAGAGCCGCAGCGATATGCATACTGCCGAGGTGTTGGTGGGGGAGAATATGTATGCAGTGGCTGCAGGACGACTCTACTATGCTGTGTTTCACGCCGTGTGTGCCTTGCTGATACACGACAACATTCGAATCAAGTCGCACAAAGGAGCCTACACAATGTTTTGTCTGAGCTATGTCAATACCGGCAGGCTGCCTCGAATGTATGGAAAATGGTACAAGGATTTGGAGAATATGCGTGAAGAGAGTGACTACAATTGCTTTTACGATGTAAGTCTTGAGGATGTTCAAAGCTGGATAAGTCCTGCCAAAGAGATGATAGAAACCATTGCGGAAATGATTAAAGACGAAAAGCAGAAAAAACAAAATCAAATTAATAGTTAACTTAATTACTAACCAATTCAAAACACAATGAAACGTAAAAGTACTTTTTTGCGGATGCTTGCTCTCCTGGCGCTGTTGCTGCCTTGGACGCTGCAGGCACAGAACGCGAAGGTGAGCGAGTACGACTTTGAAGTCGGTTCCGCCGCCTACACGTCGATTGCAAGTACGGGTACGGCGTGGACCCAGGCAGACATCACTGCCGGTCACGTGGACGTCACGTTGCCGTTTGCTATGTATCTTGGCGAGAACCAGGCTGCTGCAAACAGCACAGTCAGCGTCTATCCTGACGGTCACGTCGTGCTCAATGGTCTCACTGGTGCGGAGATTGCCCCGTTGCAGTATAGCGCAGGCTATACCACGACGGTTACGTCAATCTACTACCGGCAGACCGCCACGAACGAGATGACCATTGAATGGCGCAAGGTCGTTGCCAACGGCAATGTCCTCAGCTTCCAGTTGAAGCTGGCCGCCGATGGTACCGTCAAGTTCTGCTACGGTCCGATGGGAATGACCTCCAGCATCCAAGTCTTCGTTGGCATTCAGGCCGACGGCTACACCTTCCGCGTCGGCGGAAGCAGCTGGGACGAGATTACCCGCTACACCTCGGGCACCACTACGCGTGCCCTCAACGGCACCACCCTGCCCGCCTACGATGTCAATACCGGCATCGGTACGGTTTACACCTTCACACAGCCTGCCTGCGTGAAGCCTACCGCTATCACAGCTACTGCAACTGCTTGGAATGCAGTCGAGGTTGGCTGGGACGTCAACGAGCCCGGTGTCAAGTATCAGGTCGCTTACAGCACCAATGCTGACTTCGACCCCGATGCAGCAACTTTCCCCGCTTCGCAGATCGTTACCGTTAACGATCCTACTGCTACATCTACCGAGATTACTGGTCTCAACAGCGAGACCACCTACTACTTTGCAGTTCGCAAATATTGCGATGCCACTACCGCTTCGGGTTGGCTGTATAAGACTACGGGTACCACTACCCCCGAGTCCTGCCCCTCGCCGGCACTGAGCAACTTCAGCCTCAGCTCGGCCGGAGTTGCCTCGTGGAACGGTTTGGCTACCAGCTATCCCAACATCACTTCGGTTGATATCTACTATAGCACTACTTTAGGCACTCCCGATGCCAATGTGACTCCTCAGTTTGAAAATGTACCTGTGAGCACTGCGAGCGTTGACCTGATGACGCAGAACCTCGAGGCTCTGACCACCTACTATGTCTATTTCCGTGCACACTGCACCATAGATGGCGGCAACACCACCAACTGGGTCGGCTCACGCAGTTTCACCACTCCCTGTGCAACAGAGACGTTCCCCTTCTATGAGGATTTCGACAACTGGTCGTCAAAGTCGACTTGCTGGTCGTTCTTGAGTGGTAGTTATAGCACCACTCCCACGGCCACTACCTCTAGTTCGGCCTGGACGCTCAACACGTCATATGGCAGTTATATCACTATAAGTGGTAAAGCTCTGACGATGAACATCTATAGCACTTATCGTTACTGGGCTGTCACTCCAAATATTGCAATAACCAGCGACAATGCCCAAGTGAGTGTAGACGTTGCGGTGGCTCGTTGGAGCGCCGCAAATCCCAACTATGACGATAACGACAGTTTTGTCATTGCCGTCAGCAACGACAACGGCAACACCTACACTACTCTTCTGCAGTACTCCAACACGGAGCTTAACGCCCTCAGTAACAACTACACTACATTGACCGTTCCTCTTGTTGGCTATAATGGTCAGTCGGTGCGCATCGCTTTCTACGGCGGTAGCGAGGCTTCGGGCGGAGACAACCGCTTTGTGATAGACAATATTGCTGTCGAGGTTCCTCCCACCTGTTTCCAGCCCACCATTGCCAGCGTCACTTCCGATGGTTTGGTTTCGTGGACTGCTGTCAACGGTACTGCTTCGTATGAGTTGATATGTGTTCCCGCAGGCACTGACAAGAGTGAAGGCACGATTGTCAATGCCGGCACCGGTACCAGCTATCAGCTGACAGGTCTTGAGTCGGCCACCACTTATGATGTATATCTGCGTAGCTACTGCTCGGCCGACGACCAATCCCGTTGGTCAACCCCTTACACTTTTGTCACTGCTTGTGTACCTACTACGCTGACAATAGGAACTCCTTACATTTATGGCTTTGAGAATGCAACGGGTTCGGGTTCTGCCAACACTATAGACGTGTGCTGGCATAAAGGGACAAACTATTCAACTGCGTATCCTTACCCCTATTCAAGTTATGTAGGCAGCAATCCCAATCCCATAACTCCGACAAACAACTACTGCCTCTATATGTATGGTACTACAACCTACTATAGCTATGCGGCTCTTCCGGAATTTACAAATAATGTTTCCGACTTGCAGATTAGTCTAAAGGTTTATAAGAGCAGTACTTCCACCTATTATGGCAGGGTTCAGATTGGTGTTATGACCGATGTGACCGATATTTCTACCTTTACAATGATTCAGGAGGTACAGCCTTCTGCAACCAGTACTTGGGAAAAATTTGAAATACCGTTGGATAGCTATACCGGAGCAAATGGCCGTATTGCTATAAGAACAACGCCAGAGGGTACTTGTTATGCATATATTGACGATATTGAGGTCAGTGTTCTCCCCAGCTGTCGTAAACCTGGCAGTTTGATAGCTTCCGCTGTCACTTCGACCACTGCTACACTGAACTGGAACGCCAATGGTGCTGCCCAGTATGAGGTGGAGTATGGCCCCGCCGGTTTCGCACACGGTGAAGGCCGTACAGTTGTTGTAAACACCAACAGTGTCGACCTCGACTATCTCTATATGGTTACTACCTATGAAGCATACGTCCGTTCGCTTTGCACCGGCGAGGATCCGTCGGAATGGAGCAATGTCTGTGAGTTTAGAACAATCTGTCCAAATGGCGGAGATGTGACTATCGGTAACGGTACGTATACCAGTCAGTATGTTCCTGTTCATTACAATTGGGGTAACACCTATAGCCAGCAGATTTTCACGGCTCAGGAATTGACAGATGCAGGTTTGACCGCAGGAGCAATTCAGGGTATTTCCTACTCTTGGTACTATAGAAGCAGTTACACAAAAGAGTTTTCTATTTACATTGGAACAACAGACAAATCAGAGTTCAGTAGTAATACTGACTGGGTTACTGTGACAGGCTCTCCTGCATATGGTCCTGCTCCGTTTGCTACAGCTAATGCACAAGAAGACTTTGTTTTCACTACTCCGTTTATATGGGACGGTACAAGCAATATCGTCATCACTACTGTAGTGAATCAGTATAATAGTACTGGCACGGGTGCATCTGGTATCACTGCTTATGCAAATAATACTGGATACAACCGCTCGATATATAAATATCGTGATAGTTCTCCTTTCTCTATTGACAATATACCAACGGCCTCAGGTCGTACTACTTATCGTGCCAATGTCAAATTCCTCGTTCCTTGCGACACTGGTGCTTGTGCTGCTCCGTCGGTTGCTATTGTGGGTTCACAGATTGGCGACTATGCCGTTGCCGAGCTGACCTTTACCGACAACAGCGGTGAGGCTACCCCGACCTTCGGTTACAAGTGCGGTCTGAAGGGCTTTGATCCTTCTACCGTAACAGGCACTACCACCACCAACACCACTGCTTCGATTGGCAACCTTGCCGGCAATACGGAGTACGACCTCTATGTCTACGCAGTGTGCGGTGGCACGGATGGTAATATGGTGCGCTACACCTTCACCACCCCGATGGTATACGCTTGCAAACCGCAGGCCAACTTTGAAACAAGCAATGTTACCTATACCAGCGCAACTGTGACTTGGGAGCAGGCTGACCCGAACCAGACTCCTGAGAGCTGGACGGTGCGCTTTGCCGACCATCAGATTGCCGATATGAGTGCAGCCGCTGCCACCGAGTACACCGAGTCGACGGTTATGACCCCGACCCTTGCACTGACAGGTTTACATAATGGTAATACATATTATATATATACCAAAGCAACCTGCAATGCTCTTGATGTCAGCCCCGACTGGACTGAGTTCAGCTTCACTACCAATACCGTTATGGCTCCTGACGCTATTGCTTTCAGCAACGTTACTAACCGTACGGCCGATATGAGCTGGACTGACAACAACACTCCGGCTACCAACAACTATACGGTACGCTATGCCGACCATCAGATTGCCGACATCGACAATGCTGCTGCTACCGAGTACACCGAGTTGACGCTTACCAGTACCCAGTATGCTTTCACGATGAGCAATCCTCTGGATCCGGCAACTGGCTACTATGTCTATGTCCGCGCCAATGCCGGCGACGAACACAGCGCTTGGTCGGTAGGAACTGTCAATACTCTCTGCCCCTCACCGGTTGAGGTTTCTATGGGTGATGCAGATGGTTCAAACTCGTACTTACCCTATTATGCATTTTACAACTACTCATTATCAGAGCAGATTTATACTGCTGAAGAGTTGGGTGGTGCAAACACCTTCTCGACTCTTTCATACGAAGTAGCAACCACTGCTCCTACCCGTGATGGTTGTACCATCTATTTAGTTGAGACAAATCTCTCTTCGTTCTCCAGTTATGCAGATGCTATTTCTACCACTGGTTTGACTCCTGTGTTCAACGGAACATTGTCCGGCGAGCAGGGTTGGCATACCATTGAGTTCGACACTCCATTTGCTTATTCCGGCAATGGCAACTTGGTTGTTATAGTTGACCGTGCGTATACTTATTATTCTAATGGTGGAGCTTTTGCTACCATTGCTACCACTGAGCCTCAGGGTCTCTATGCATACGACGATAACGTGGATATTACTCCTGAGAATATTGGTAGTGCAAATTATAAGGGAGTACTGAATCAAAAGAACAACTTCGTCTTTGGCGGTTGTGACGATACTGTTACCTGCATACCTCCGAAGGATGTTACTGCACAGGTGAGCACCACCAACGAGGTGACTGTGACCTGGGCTACCCGTGAGAATCTGGTGCCCGTACCCACCACCTTCGAGGTTCGCTACGATGTGGCTGGCACTGCTGCCAATGAGTGCGCCAATGTCATTACCGACATCACAGCCCTCAACGCTACTTTCAGCAACGGTCTGGTGAAGAACACCGACTATGTGGTATATGTAGCCAGCAAGTGCGGTGCCAACGACTACAGCCCGTGGCAGAGAGCAACCTTCACCACGAACCCCACCTGCTGGGATCCTTCGAACCTGGCTGCTGAAACTGCTCTTACCACTGCCAGCAGCGTTACGCTGACCTGGAACAACAATGCAACCGTTCCCGCCAGCCGTTGGCAGATTGCCTACGCTGAAGGCGACCTCACCGATGCCGAGAACGGCACGATGGTTGACGCTACCACGACCGAAGGCACCGAGATTACCGGTCTGAAGCACTCTACCATCTACACCTTCTATGTCCGCGCTGTATGCGACGAGACTGGCGAAGATGTTAGCAACTGGATTGGCCCCTTGTATACTGCTACCAGCTGCGCTGCTTGGACTGCTGACGACCTGCCTTTGACCGAGGACTTCTCGTTCACCACGGCAAGCAACCTGCCGTGGTGCTGGAGCAAGCTGCCCGCTACTGGTACCTATCCCAACTCGAGCAATGGCAACTTGTTCTTTAACAACAACAGCACGACCGACCTCTATGCAGTTATGCCTCAGGTGGGTGTTGCAGCCAACACTCTTGACCTCGTTTTCGATCTCTATTTCGACGACGACGAGACTCTGGTTGTCGGTGTTATGACCGATCCTGAAGATGCGACCACCTTCACTGCTGTTGAGACTCTGAACTCTGACGACTTCACTCTGTATGATTATACAGAAGGTGTTACTGTCCAGTTGGAGAACTACACCGGTACGGGCAACTACATTGCCTTCAAGGTGGCCGGTGCAAGCAGTAATGCTTACACTCGTATCGATAACTTGACGCTGAAGGTGCGTGAGGCTTCGCATCCTCTTGCCGACAACGGCGAGACCGTGGCCCTCTGCGACCAGTATCTGATACCTACCATCAGCGACCAGACCAATACCTATAGCCCCAATGTCAACGCCACCTATATCATCACGCCTGCCGAGGCTGGCAAGGTGCTGAAGATTAAGGGTGACTATAACCTTGAGTATGGTTATGACTTCCTCGAGGTCTATGAAGGCATTGATGCCAACGCCACTCTCGTTGCCACCCTAACCGGCAAGGGCCCCTATGAGTATATGACCAGCAGCTATGACTGGGCTAACAAGGGCGGTATTAAGCTTGTCTTCCGCACTGACGAGGACAACGCTATGCCTAACCTCAACGGCTTCCACTTCCTCGCCACCTGCGAGTGCCCGGAGATGGTTCCCGAGACTGAGGAGCTGACCGCCGAGGCCAACGGTACCTACACCTGGACCGCTCCCAACGGCGACGGCAACACCTATACGCACAATGTGGTCCTCACCGGCCTCACCTACGGCGATGCCGAAGAGACCGTTGACGACATTGTCAATACCTATAGCTACACTCAGACCAACGTTGCCGGCTGCGACAGCATCAACAAGGCTTTGACCTTGACGCTGCACCCGACCTACAGCAAGACCTACGACGCTGAGATCTGCCAGTACGAGACCTTCTCGTTCTATGGCAACGAGTACACCGCTACCGGTACCTATACCGTCAACCTGACCTCGAAGGACGGTGCCGACAGCATCGGTATCCTGAACCTGCAGGTCCACACGGCTCCTACGGCTGCCATCTACTACAACGGCCGTGCCGTCACCACTGTCGAGAACTTCTGCGACAATGCTGATATGGCTCTGCTGGCTCGTAGCAACACCACCGGCGCCACCTTTGTATGGGACGACAACAGCACCGAGGCCAACCGTGTGGTCAACCCGCACGAGAGCAATACCTACACCGTTATTGCCACCGAGCCTACCTATGGCTGCTCGAGCTTGACAGCTTCTGTGACCGTCACCACCACTCCGGTGCCTGAGCTGAGCATCGCTGCCACCAACGGCGTTATCTGCCGCGGCGAGAGCACCACGCTGACGCTGACCGATGCCAACAATACCGCTGCCACCTACACCTGGAGCAACGGTCAGACTGGCAACAGCATCACCGTCACTCCCACCGAGACTACTACCTATACCGCCACGGCTACCACCACCACCGGTGCCTGCGTCGCCACGGCTGAGTATACCGTCACTGTCAACCAGCTGCCCGTTGTGACTGCTGAGGCTTCGGTAAGCACCATCTGCTCCGACAGCATCATCACTCTGACCGCTACCGAGGTTGAGGGCTACAGCTACCAGTGGAGCACCGGTGCCGCTACCGCCACCGCTACCACCGTGGCTACCGCCACTGCCGACTATACCGTCACCGTCACCGACGCCAACGGCTGCGTCAATGAGTTCACCACCGCCACCGTCACCGTGCGTCCTTCCTATGAGCGCGACGTGAATATGGATGTGTGCTACACTCAGAACCCCTACACCTGGGGCACACAGCAGCTGACCGCCGACGGCAGCTACGACCAGATGTTCACCGCCGCCAACGGCTGCGACTCCTTGATCCACCTGACCTTCACCTTCCAGCAGATGTCGGTGTTCAACACACCGCGCGAGGTCTGCGAGGGTACGGTCCTCACTTGGGGTCCCGAGACCGTCACGGCTACCGAGAACACCGTTGTCAGCTACATCCTCAATGCTGGCGAGACCGATCCTGCCACCGGCGAGATACTTGACTGCCCGGCTCAGTACAACCTGAACCTTGTTGTCAACCATCCTGCTGCCAGCAGCTTCGAGCGCACTGTATGCGACAGCACCACCTGGAACATCAGTGGCCTCACCTATTATGAGAGCGGCGCTTATCCCTACACCCTGGCTACCACCAAGGGCTGCGACAGCGTCGTTACGATGAACCTCACCGTCAACTACCACGTGTTCACCGAAGAAACCGTTGAGCACGCTTGCGACAGCTACACCTGGAACACTGAGACCTACACCGAGCCTGGCGACTATGTACAGAGCTTCACTGGTGCCAAGTGCGACAGCACCCGCACGCTGCACCTCTTGGTTGTTGACAACACCACATACGGTACCGACGACATCCTCTTCTGCGGCGACACCGCTTCCTGGATTGCCGGCAACACTGGCTATACCTGGATCGACGGCGTGACCTACACTATGAGCGAGACCGAGGGCAACATCACCCACACCTTGGTTGGTGGCAACGCGAATGGCTGCGACAGCATCGCCACGCTGAACCTCACCCTTAACCCCGTTGCTGAGGTTATGAACTGGGCTAACGTCTCCGCTTGCGACGAGTACTCTATCGATACCATCTCCTGCGACGGTGTCCGCGGCACCAAGTATATCAGCGAGAGCGGCGACTACTGGCTGCGTACGCCTACCACCGTTGCCGGCCGCGATGTGCTGACCCGCATCCACCTCACCATCAACCGCTCCAGCTACCACACCACCGTCGTCAGCGCCTGCGTGCCTTACGACTGGAATGTTGTTGTTGGACAGGATCCTGAGACTGGCGACGATATCAACTACCTCGTGGGTACCTACAACGAGAGTGGCAACGTCTCCTTCCAGATGCCCGACCAGTACAGCGCCAATGGCTGCAACCGCATCGAAGTGCTGCGCCTGACGGCTCTGATGCCGACCGAGGAGACCACACAGGCTGCTATCTGCCAGAACGGCAGCTGGACATCGCCTGACAATAGCATTACCTACAACGGTGCCGACCTTGAAATTGGTGAGAACACCAAGACCTGGAACCGCACTACCAATGAGGCTGGCTGCAACCACGACCAGAAGGTCGTCCTGACCGTCAACCCGGTCTACAATGCCACTGCAGAGCTTACCTTCTGCGAGAGCGAGTTCACCAACAACCAGCTCAGCGTTGCCAACGCACTCAATGCTAACGACGAGCCTGTTGTGCTTACCATACCGGTAACTCTCGACGAACAGCCTTATACCAATACCCTCACTGCCAACTGGACCACCCAGAGCGGCTGCGACAGCATCGTGACAATCACCTACACCGTCAACCCGACCACCTATGAGTCTGTTGACTTTGCCACTTGCTACAAGTACACTTGGGATCTTAATGGCGAAACCTACGAAGAGTCTGGTGCTTACACCTACACCAATGAAGGCGCTAACAGCTACCATTGCGACAACGTTGTCACTCTCAACCTCACTATCAATGACAGCGTGGTTGAAAACGTGACCGAGTACCACTGCTCCGACTACGAGTATGAGGGCGTTACCTACCGTACTACCGAGACCTTCCGCGAAGTCCTCGAACCCACCGCTGAAGGCTGCGAGCACGTCCGTTACGTAACTCACACCATCATCCCCACTCAGATGACCGACCTCTATGTCGTCACCAATATGCCTTACACCTGGACTACAGGTAATGGTCAGACCTACACCGAAAGCACCGATGCTATCTACGAAAGTCAGACCATCTCCTACCCAGGAAGTAACAACACCGCCACCTCTTGCGACAGTATCCTTATGCTGCACCTCACCATTGTCGATGACACTGCTGAGTTCTGCGAGAACGAGCTGCCTTACAACTATCAGCTTATGAATGTCACTCTCGACGGCAACAGCAACTCCGTAGCTACCATCTACCAGATGCCTATTGGATACAGCGACTACCTCGACAATTCCGTCCTCCTGAGTCACTTTGGCATATCCTCTGATGTTTTCACTCAATGGCGCAGTCGCCTCTTTGCCGATCAGCACGACGGTATGCGTTCAGTGCTCGGCACTCAGGTTCACAACTACAATAGCGAGTATTATACTGTAGAGCTGCAGGTCAACGGTGTCTCTAAGGCCACCAAGACCGTACACAATCTTCCTTCTCAAGAGTGGATTGATATCTTCTTCGATACTCCCGTACGCATCAGCGACGACGACGTTGTAGACTTCATCTACTCTACTACAGGTTCTTATGCTATGCTTGTTACTCTCAACGGCAACGGTGTCTACTTCCCGGACAATAGTCAGTACCGCTACAACGAGACCGATGAATGGCAACCTCTCACCACTTACAATTTTGGTAATACAACGTGTGGTATGAACCTCCAGAACTGGCCTATCTTCGGCATCGACGGATACTACTACACCGGACACGACGAAGTGAACCACCGCGACACCATCCTCCTCTATGTTGTCAATCCTAACCTCACCGAGACTCTCAATGTCACCGCTTGCGACAGCTACACTTGGGCTGACGGTACTGGTTTGACATACACCGAGAGCGGTGTCTACACCTATGAGACTACCACAGTCAATGGCTGCGACAGCACCGTTACGCTGAACCTCACTATCAATGTGAACAGCAGCGAGACACTCGATGCCGTCACCGCTTGCAACAGCTACGACTGGACCTACCAGGGCAATGCTGCCGGCACCTACACCGAGAGCGGTACCTATACACACAACTTCATTGATGCCAACGGCTGCGCCAGCGTTGCTACCCTGCCGCTGACCATCAACAACAGCGTGAATGAGACCCTCGAGGCTGTCACCGCTTGCGACAGCTACGAGTGGAACTACAACGATGTAACTGTTGGCACCTTCACCACCTCTGGCGATCAGGTTTACAACTTCACCGATGCCAATGGCTGCGATGGCACTGTCACCCTGCCGCTGACCATCAACGCCTCAAGCGAACGCGACGAGACCATTGTTGTCAACGAGGCCAGCACCTATCGCAATGGCAACTACTATCCTGCCAGCGACACTCCCTACACCTTCGATGAGATTGGTACCAACGCTGCCGGATGTCCCGAGACCGTCCACATCACCCTTATCGTCCACCAGGGCGCTACCGAGGATGTCGAAGTCAACGCTTGCGGCGAGTACACCTGGGAGACTGCCAACAACGGCAACGGCCACACCTATCAGTGGATCTCCAACACCGAGCGTCAGCAGAACAGCGCCCTCTACAAGGACATCACTGATCCTGCCAACCCGATCTACATCCACGCTGGTGAGAACCCGCAGTTTGCCACCTTCAATCCTGATGGTACTGTCAACACCACTTATGTGCTGTGGCTCAACCTCAGCGAGGCAGGCTACGAGACTGTCGACCTTGGCACCATTCTGCTCAGCCAGCAGTCAAGCCTGACTGTCAACGGTGGCGCCGACTCGCTCGATGCTCAGACCATCGACCTCAGCGAGTACATCGCCGCTAAGCAGAACGCAACCCTGAATGTTCAGGTACGTCACAACAGCCCGAGCAACTGGTACTGCGGCAACATCGTAACCTACACCGCCAACTTAGTGTGGAACTACGATACCGTCCAAGCTACCATCTGCGACGCTACTACCTATGAGTGGACCGAGGCTGGCGAGACCTTCGCAGTCTCCACTGCCAACGACTTCGAAAACGGTGGCAATATGCTGACCCACACCTTCAACGCCGGTACTGCCAACGAGCAGGTTACTACGATGAAGGTCTCCGTCACCCCCCGTACCACCAGCGATCCTCAGG
>JAEEGH010006276.1_pt1 | contig 29211 bp, 19 predicted proteins | sample 9134181 | NCBI WGS metagenome assembly JAEEGH01 (sample SAMN16246544, study PRJNA631951) | gut metagenome | biome: gut microbiome; feature: rumen; material: DP-attached | host: Bos | place: Iran: Karaj | collected 2018-10 | reverse complement strand
CGGCGATGGCCTGGGCGATGCGTGCGATGACGATCTCGACGGCGACGGCGTCAGAGACATGGAAGACAACTGTGTCAAAGTCGCAAATCCGCCAGAGGGGAGTTTCTTCTCTCAAAAACAGCCCGACATGGACAATGACGGCATCGGCGATGCGTGCGACGACGATATCGACGGCGACGAGATAGTTAACGCCGAAGACAACTGCCCGAACGATAAAAACGCGGATCAGGCCGATTTCGACAGCGACGGTGCCGGAGATGTCTGCGACCTCTGTCCCGAAGACAATGACAAGGCGATTTCAGAAGGTATCTGCGGCTGCGGAGTCGCTGAAACAGATACTGACGGCGACGGCGTTCTCGACTGTGTCGACAACTGTCCGGCAGATTTCAACGGTTCGCAGCTTGACAGTGACGGTGACGGTCTGGGAGATGCGTGTGACGAACATCCTTTTGAAAAGGACGACACCGATACCGACACTGATACCGACACTGATACCGATACCACAGATTCCGACTCTGCCAATACGGACTCTGTCGACACTTCGGATTCAGGAGACTCAGATTCGGGAGACTCCGACTCAGCTGATTCAGACAGCAGTCTGTAACATTCTTTTTTGATCCATTACAATCCAGCGTTTTGGTCCGGAGGTGAAAATGAAAACTCTTTTTAAGATCGTAGCTCCTGATATGCTTTCAGATATTTTTGCGGCACACCCTCTGTTCCACGCCCTTTTCAATTTTGTTATCGTAACGCTGATTGCCGTGCTCCTCACTTTTGCGGCAAGGAAGATAGTCGACGTCATCATCAGATTTGCCGTTACGCGGACAAAGACCAAGTGGGACGATGTCTTTTTCAACCACGGTGTCTTCTCTAAATTCGTGAACATGGTCCCGGCGCTTGTCTTTTACTGGTCGGCATTTTCGTTCGAGCGCGGCGGGCATTGGCTCAAAAAGCTCTCCTTCTGCATAATAATCATTGTCATTATGGACATCCTGCGTGCTGCCAACAAGGCGATGCTCGAGATATACGATACTTTTGAGATATCGAAAGACAGACCGCTCAAAGGACTTATGCAGATAATCCTCATCGTGATCTACTGTGTCGGTCTCATCGCGATGATTTCAATCATGCTTGACAAATCTCCGGCTCTGCTCATCAGCGGTTTCGGCGCTATGACGGCTGTTCTTCTGCTGATTTTCCGTGACACGATACTCGGTTTTGTCGCAGGTCTGCAGATCGCGGCGAACAATTCGATCCGCAAAGGCGACTGGATCGTCATGCCGCAGAACAACGCCGACGGGGAAGTCATCGATATAGCTCTCCACACAGTAAAAATACAGAACTGGGACAAAACGATCGCCAACATCCCGACGCACAAATTCATGGAAGAGAGCTTCATCAACTGGCGCGGCATGGTCGAATCAGGCGGGCGCCGGATAAGCAGGAACATGCTGTTCGATGTTTCGTCTGTCCGCAGACTGACCGATGAAGAGATCGAAAAACTCGGCAGGATCGATCTTATTGCGGGCTACATCAAAGAAAAAACAGCAGAACTTGAAAAGTGGAACGAAAAGGCAGACTCTTCGGCTCCGGTGAACATGCGAAGACTCACTAATATCGGCACTTTCCGCGAATATGCAAAGCAGTATCTCATGCACAGCGAACTGCTGAGACAGGATCTTACGCTCATGGTAAGGCAGATGCCGCAGACGGAGTACGGACTCCCGCTGCAGATCTACGCTTTCACAAAGACGACGGAATGGGCTGCATACGAGGCGGTTCAATCTGATATCTTCGACCATCTGATTTCGACAGCGGTATTCTTCGGACTAAGGCTCTATCAGCAGCCGGGCTGGCACGATATTCAGGTGGTGGCGGAAAAACTCGGTGGAAAATTGAATGCAGAAAATAAAGAAACTGATAAAAACGCTTAAAGGCAGAAAAAGGATATTCATACAGACTCACAACTATCCCGACCACGATGCTGTGGCGTCGGCATTTGCTCTGCACTATCTGCTCAAAAGCTTCAAGATCGACTCGAACATCATATTTCACGGGGATATCCTCCGGGATTCGCTCCAGAAAATGATCGACACGCTTCGCATCCCGATACAGCCTCACTACAAGTATGAACTTAACGACGATGATTCGATCGTCATAGTCGACGCAAATAAAAAGAACAAGAATGTCGCTGAGCTGAAAGGCGAAGTCGTCGCAGTCATCGACCATCACCCCGGCGTTGAGCACGAGGATGTCGGATTTTGTGACATAAGAAGTGATTACGGAGCCTGCGCCAGCATAATTTTTTCCTATTTCGCCGAACTGATGCTCGAACCAGGCCGGGAAGTCGCAACGGCGCTCCATGCCGGAATAGTCTTCGACACTCACCAGTTCACGCGCAATGTGAATCCGCTCGACATCGAAACGGTCGCGATGCTTTACCATGTCAGTGACATAAAATTCGTCAATCTGCTCGTAAGGAACTCGATAAAACTCGATGATTTCAGGCAATACCGCTATCTTCTTGACAGGATCATGATTAACGGCGTTTTCGCATACTGCCACTTTCCAGACGGCTGCAACAAGGATCTTCTCGCCATTCTGGCGGATTACATTATTTCAGCGGAAGAGATCAAATTCGTCGTTCTTTCGGCACAGTCTTCCGAAGGAATATCTTTCTGTGTCAGAAGCGAGATGAACACTATCCCTGCAAATACGGCTGTGCAGAAACTTCTCTCCGGCATAGGGTCCGGCGGCGGTCATGTCGACATGGCAGGAGGCAGGATCCCGAACGCCAAGGACTTCGATCAGGAAAATATCTTCAGGACGGGTGTCGCGATAGTTACCGGAAAAATCAGGCTGTGACATCCCGCGGATCATAATTGAAAAAAGAATCTTTTCTGCTAATATATTTGGTTTTTTAGGAAAGCAGGTTTTTTCCGATTTTTCGGTTCTCCTGCTTTGAAATGCGTAACTTATTTAATTTATTGAAATTTTGGAGGCAATTATGGCAGAGTGGACAACGGCTGTTACTTCTATCAAACCGAACGAAATTTTGATCAGAGGCTATGCGATAGAAGATATCATGGAAAATCTGAGCTATGCAGAAACGGTTTACCTGATCTTGAAAGGCGAACTTCCGACAAAAGAAGAAGGACGTGTTTTTCAGGCTGTGCTCGTTTCTTCCGTTGACCACGGCGTAACTCCTCCGAGCGCACTTGCGACTTTGAACGCAACTTCGACCGGCGCACCGCTCAATGCGGCTGTTGCTTCGGGACTTCTGGCTATCAACGCTTTCCACGGCGGAGCGATCGAAAACACGATGAAAATGCTCAAAGCTGCTGCGGAATACTGCGGAAACGAACTCAACGAAGCAAAAGTCGAAGAATTCGTAAAGATGAAATTCGAGCAGAAATTCAGATTCCCGGGCATGGGTCACAGAGTCCACACCGAAGATCCGAGAAGCGTGAAACTTGCAGAGATCTGCTTTAAAAACCTGCCGGAAGAGAAACTTTTCTTCATCAAACTCGCAAAAATGATCGAAGCCAACATCTTCAAAGTAAAGGGAACGAAACTTCCGGTCAACGTTGACGGAATGATCGGCGCAGTACTGCTCGCTCTCGACATTCCGGCGGAACTTGCAAACGGGATATTCATGATCTCGAGAGTTCCCGGACTTATGGCGCATTATGTCGAAGAAAAGACGACGCAGAAACCGATGCGCAACATCGACCAGAAGGCTGCTGTATACAACGGACACGAAAAGAGGAAAATCGGAGAATAGAATGGAAATCGACAAAAAATACGACCACCTGTCAATCGAGAAAAAATGGTACACTTTCTGGGAAGAGAAGGGCTTTTTCAAGGCTGATCCCAGCAGCAAGAAGCCGCCTTACACGATAGTTCTCCCGCCGCCCAACGTCACGGGCGTCCTTCACATGGGACACGCCGTAATGGTCGTAGTTCAGGACGCGATGAGCCGCTACAAAAGGATGTCGGGTTACGACGTTCTCTGGCTTCCGGGCACTGACCACGCCGGGATCGCGACGCAGATGGTCGTTGAAAGGGCTCTCAACAAGGAAGGGATCTCAAGACACGATCTTGGCCGTGAAAAATTCCTCGAAAGAGTCTGGAAGTGGAAAAAGGAAAACGGCAGCACGATAACGCGCCAGCTCAGATGCTTGGGTGCATCGCTTGACTGGTCAAGAGAGCGTTTCACGATGGATGAAAACCTCTCCAAAGCAGTTCGCGAAGTCTTCGTTTCGCTTTACGAAGAAGGGCTCATTTACAAAAACACATACATCATCAACTGGTGTCCGCACTGCAGAACGGCACTTTCAGACCTTGAAGTCGACCACGAAAATGTCGAAGGTCACCTCTGGCACATCAAATACCCGATTTCCGGCAGCGATGAGTTCCTTACGATCGCTACAACGCGTCCTGAGACCCTTCTCGGCGACAGCGCGGTAGCAGTCCATCCTGAAGACAAGCGTTATGCGCACCTCATCGGCAAAAAGGTCAAACTTCCGCTTACCGACAGAGAGATCCCGATAATCGGAGATGCGATATTAGTCGATATCGAATTCGGAACAGGTGCTGTAAAAGTTACTCCAGCGCATGATTTCAACGACTTCGAGACTGGAAAACGCCACAATCTTGAAGAGATCAACGTCATAAATGAAAAAGGCGAGATCAACGAGCTCGGCGGAAAATATGCTGGCATGACGACGACCGAAGCGAGAGAGGCGATTGTTGCAGACCTCGACAAACTGGGGCTTCTCCTCAAAGTCGAAAAGCACATGCACGCTGTCGGCCACTGCCAGAGATGCAAAACCATCGTTGAACCGATACTTTCCGACCAGTGGTTCCTCAAGATGGAAGATCTCGCGAAACCGGCGATCGAAGCTGTAGAAACGGGAAAGATCGTCTTCCAGCCCGAGACATGGAAAAAGACATACTACGAATGGATGTACAACATCAAAGACTGGTGCATCAGCCGCCAGCTCTGGTGGGGACATCAGATCCCGGTATGGTACTGCGAGGAGTGCGGCGAAATGATCGTAAGCCGCGAAGACCCGGCGAAATGCACGAAATGCGGCTGCGAGAAGCTCAGACGCGATCCTGACGTGCTTGACACATGGTTCAGCTCTCAGCTCTGGCCGTTCTCGACTTTAGGCTGGCCCGAAAAAACGCCGGAACTTGCGAAATATTACCCGACGACACTCATGGAAACAGGCTTCGACATCATTTTCTTCTGGGTCGCAAGAATGATAATGATGGGATACAAGTTCATGGGCGAGAAACCTTTCGGAAAGGTCTTCTTTCACGGTCTTGTCCGCGACAAATTCGGACAGAAGATGTCGAAGAGCAAAGGAAACGTCATCGATCCGCTCGTTGTCACCGAAAAATACGGCGCTGACGCTCTCCGCTTCACCTTCGCGATGATGCCGCTCGCAGGGCGCGACGTAAAACTTTCGGATGAATGGTTCGAAGGCTACTGGGCTTTCATCAACAAGATATACAACGCAACGAGATTCTGCCTCATGCAGTTTGCGGATAATGAAAAATTCGACGGATTCAACCCTGTAAACTACAAAGAGGACGACTTCGCGTTTGCAGACAAGTGGATCCTTTCAAAACTCGAAACGGCAACAGAGGAAGTCCGCAAAAACCTCGACGAAATGAGGCTCAACGATGCGGCAGGAGCGATCTATCACTTCTTCTGGCACGAATTCTGCGACTGGTATATCGAGCTCGTCAAACCGACATTCTTCGGCACTGACGAAAACGCGAAACTCGTTTCGAAGAAAGTCCTCCTCAAAGTTCTCGATGCCAGCCTGAAACTCCTTCACCCCTTCATGCCGCACGTCACCGAAGAGTTGTGGCAGAGCCTGCCTTTCAGCTTCGAAGGACGCGAGGAGTCGATCATGATAAGCCGCTTCCCCGAACTCGGCGACTGCCCCGTTTTCGAGAAAGACGCTCAGACGATGGAAGAGATCATAGAGATCATCACCGTCATCAGAACGATCCGCGCAGAAAACAACATCAAACCGTCGGCGGAACTTCCGCTCAAGCTCGATCTTGCGGACGAACTCAAGAGCGCGCTTTCTGAAAAACTTGAATACATAATCAAGCTCGCAAGAGTGAAAGATGTTGAATTTGTTGATACTTTCACGCCAGACAAAGAGACTGCAAGCTCGCTCGTAAAAGGCGGCACGCTCTACATCCCGCTTGCAGGATTCATCGATTTCACCGACGAGATCAAGCGTCTTGAAAAGGAGATCGCGAAACTCCAGAAAGATTTCGACCTCTGCGACAAAAAACTCAACAACCCGAATTTCCTCGAAAAAGCGCAGCCCGAAGTCGTCGAAAAAGAAAAATCAAAACACACCGAACTTTCCGAAAATCTGGCTCACCTCAAAGCGAGACTAGAGGAAATCAACGGATAAGGATCTGTATTGTAGACAATCAAACATTTCTGAAATATGTTCTCAGACATCCAACTGTAAAGTTCGGCGACAGTGTCCAAAAATATGCAAATTTCGGCTTTCTAATGGTCCAAAAATATGCAAAAAATGAAGTTCTGATAGTCATAAAACATGCAAAAATGTTGAAAATATCAGTTTTTTCAGTAATATAATTTCGACGATACGGAGGCGGCCATGTTAAAGAGAAAGATTTATCAGTATCTTCTTGAGTGGAAGGCAGAAAAAGAGCGTGAATGTCTTCTGGTGAAGGGTGCGAGGCAAATAGGGAAAACATACATCGTCAGATGTTTCGGAAAAGCCGAATACAAAAGCTTTATCGAGCTGAATTTTGTCCAGCATCCTGACTTGAAGCAGATTTTTGAGGGAAGTCTTGACGCTTCGGAAATCTACAAGCGTATCACGGCGCATTTTCCTGAGGCGGAGTTCGTCGAGCATGACACATTGATTTTTCTTGACGAGATTCAGAAGTGTGCAAAGGCGAGGACTGCGCTGAAATTCCTTGCCGAGGATAATCGCTTCGATGTAATCGCATCCGGTTCCCTGCTCGGGCTGCATTACGGGCAGGATGCCGACAGCGAGGTCGAAGAGGCGGAATCGGTTCCTGTCGGTTACGAACGCCAGATTGTCATGTATTCGCTCGATTTCGAGGAGTTTCTCTGGGCTTGCGGCTACACGCAGGAGACCGTTGACTATCTGCACTCGTTTTTTAACTCTCTTACGAAGGTTCCGAACGACATCAACGACAAATTTGAGTCGCTTCTGCGTGAATTTATTGTTGTCGGCGGAATGCCGGAGGCGGTTGCCGATTTCACAAAAAACAAAAACTTCGGAAACGTGCAGCGGATTCAGGAAAAGATACTCGCAGCCTACGACGACGACATCTCAAACCACGTCAAGGGTTCGGAAAAGACAAAGGTTCGCGCATGCTATGACAGTCTGCCGAAGCAACTGGCACGGGAAAACAGAAAATTCAAATATTCCGAGGTCGAAAGAAACGCCAATGCCCGCAAGTTCGGCGACAGTCTCATCTGGCTGAAGGATGCAAACTTTGTCCATATATGCTTTAATGTCTTTCAGCCATGCCTGCCGCTCAGCGCAAATGCAAAGGAGAATGAATTCAAGGTCTATTTCAATGATACAGGCCTTTTGATGGCACGTTACGGCACAGAGACGAAGCTTGCACTGCTGACAGGAAAGCTTGTCGGAAACGCGAAAGGGGGCATCTATGAAAATATTATTTCCGAAATGCTGATAAAGAAAGGCTACAACCTGAATTATTACAAAACCGCCAACAGCTCCCTTGAAATCGAGTTCATCATCGAAAAAAACGCCGGTGTTGTTCCGATCGAGGTCAAGGCCGGTAAGGGCAGCACTCCTTCGCTTAACAGTTACATTGATGAGTTCCATCCGGCCGCAGCCTACAAATTCGTGGAGGGGAACATCGGAAATTCAGATGGCAGGATCACCCTTCCGCACTACATGGCGATGTTTTTGTAACGAGAAATAACTTAACGGAGACTTTCAAGTCTGAATTGACCTGACACGGCTCATAACGATCGGAAACATCTGATTTTCTTAAAAATTTTTATATCTTCGCTTGCTAAATTTTCAATGAAAAGTATAATTCCATGTCTTTTTGGATATCATTCTCCGGAGGTTCAAATGCAGCTCCATTTAAAAGCATTTTTAGTTGTTTTAGGATTGATTTTCTTGGTTTCCTGCTCCTCCTCGCACTCTTCAAACGATTCCGACACAATTCTAGTACGATCAAAACGGCAATGTCGTTTCGGAAAAATATCTTGAACCTGAAGGCTCGGCATGGGAAGAATACGGCATTGATTTTGAATACGATGAAAACAACGATCCGGTTTCATCTGAAAAGCGCTACAAGGAAAATAAAAAGGAATTTCGGAAATATTTCTACGAAACATTTAAGGAAGAATAGGAATTTTGCTCCTAAACGATATTTGAATTTTCACAGATCCGACGGCTGTTCTAAGCTGTTTGCCTAAGAATTTTGCTTTTTAGGCAAAAAACCATAAAAATTTGTGCAAAAATTTCTTAATAAAATCAGGTGGTTGTTGAAATTTTCGTGGGGGATAAAATTTTTTCAATAAAAATCGGATTTTGTGGTACTAAATATAAGACAAGTTCGTTTTTTTACTTTATGGAGGTCGTTATGAAAAAATCGATGATTTTTGCAGTCATTCTGGCGATTCTGCTTTTTGTAGGTTGCGGAAGTGACAAAAAGGGAGAAAAAACTGCCGGCACAGGTGACACCGCAGCTGATACAGGCAGTTCCAATTCAGGTGAGAACGGCGCGTCTCCTGATGACGTTGATACCGACACAGACGATGATCCGTGCAGACTTGACGATTCGCTTCTTGCCGCAAGCGAAAACGGCGGGGAATATTTCGCTTTCAAAGGTGTCGGAATAATAAATGCTGACATAATCAATAACCCTGAACCTGCCGACCACACGAAAGTATCGTTCGGATTTTCCGATATCGGCGGTAAACAGTTTTTTCAGGGAGAGCAGAATACATTTTTTGTAGAATACGAACAGGGTATCAATGCAAGAATTTTTGCCGATGGAAACAAAGACTACGAATGGCGTACGACGACCGATGTCTATTTCACTGTTCCGCTTCAGTACATCGACACAATGAAGGCAAACGGAGTCTACACAATTGATGTGGCTCCGGAAACACTGATCTTTGACACCGCTTTTTCAGAAGACTTCAGTACTAAACGATGCCTCATTGCGGCAAACAAATATAGTAATGCTTCGGAAAACGGTGAAAAAAACGCTCTTGGAAAAACTCAGGTATGCTATGGCAAAAACGAGAATTTTGCCGCAGGAGAGACATTTAAACTCGCTATGAGAGCAGAACTTACCCTTGACAAGGAAGAGCTTGCAGCGATCTACGACCTTGCAACTGCAGATGATCTCTGTGAATGCCTCGATTCCGGCGGTGATCTGATTGACTGCAAAACGGTAAAATGGTCTGATGATACATACAACGCATGCCATACAATTGACGATAACACCTGGTCGCCGCTTTCTTCCGGCACGATGAATTGGGAAGAAGCCGCAGATTATTGTGAAAACCTCTCCGTATGCGGTCATGACGACTGGAGACTTCCAAATATAGACGAACTCAGAAAACTTGTTAAAAACTGCCGGAAAATAGCACCGGAAGGAGAATGCAGAATAAGTGAAAACGATTTGCTTTCCGATATGGAGGCAAAAGAAGCCGGAGCTTGGGAAGGCACTTGCGAAGGTGAGTGGGAAGCAGAGTGTGGCGAGGGAAGCTGCGTATGCAGCGGTTCGCAATACCCGGAAGTCCCAGGTTATTTCAGCGAGGTGGATGACAGCAATATCGAGCTCTGGTCATCTTCTTCCGTAACTGATATTGAGAATTCAGTATGGACTCTTCGTTTCAGTTTAAGCAATTCTGTCGATATAGTTCCGGAAAATACACATGGCGCGTTCTCAGTCCGCTGTGTAAGATAACATTTCCTGAAAAGGTTCTTTTCCCGTCAAAACCTTTGATTTTTCTTAAAAAATTTTTATTTCTTCGCTTGCTAAATTTTCAATGAAAAGTATAATTCCATGTCTTTTTGGATATCATTCTCCGGAGGTTCAAATGCCAATCCATTTAAGACTATTTTTAGCTATCTTAGGTTTGTTTTTCTTCATTTCCTGCTCTTCATCGCACTCTTCAAACGATTCCGACATTCTGCCTGATTCCGATACCGACGATTCGGAAAACACTATTGATGACGACACCGATTCAGAAGAAGATTTGGATTTTATTGATGATTCGGATAAGATACCAAATCAGGATGCCGATCAAGATTCGGATTCCGAAAAACACGATTCTGACACCGACACAAATGATGAAGACTATGGTCCTCTCCCCGACAACTGCATTGAAGTCTATCCCGGAAAAGCAAATTCCCGTCTATGTTTGGGACCTAAAAAAACCAATGTTAGATGCAAGGCAAATCCTGCAGAAAACGAATATGTTACAGTTATTGAATCTGATAATTCTTTGGGTAACATTGATGAGCCAATGGATATTAATGACGACTTTGTGTTTTTTTCACTTAATCCCAAAGATAAGAAACAGTGTTTTGACGGCGAAACCTATTGTCCGAATATCTATGGATGCAACCGAAAAGATGAATATGTTTATGAAATCGTATCTTCAAAATTCATGCATCATTTCTTTGCTGTTGAAGGTGATATAATAGTTTTCAATGTAGTAAACGGGATATCTCCCGATTTTAAATCAAAAATTATGCTTGCTGATTTAAAGACGCAAAAAAATTTTGAAATTACTAAAAGTTGGGGTTCATACAGCCAGATGCAGATAAATTTTCCTTATATTGCTTTTAAAGACACTTCAGATCAACTGATCATATTTAATTTAGAAACAAACATTTCAACAAAGATACCGAATTTAAAATGCTGGGATTATCCGAGGATTTACGGCAAAAATCTTGTTTGTAGGGGTCGATATGATGATGAAGGTTTGTCAAAAGATGAATTAAATGAAACCGCATGGCTGGTAAATATGGAAACATTTAAAGTTAGTCCGCTGAGTGTTTTCACGTATGAAGGCGTAAACTTGACTGTTTCTGATAACTTTGCTGTATTTGAATCGGCTAGAGACAGTGTTTATTATTCCAATGCCATCGGCAAACTTAGTGGAATGGAAGTGTATAGTTTCGACCTGAAAACTAAACGGGAAGAAAAGTGGACTCCGGAAATAAAAGAGATTTTTAAAGGAAATTTCACTTTGCCAAGTTTCGAATATCCATATTTCAGTTATGTTGCAAATGAAACGGAGAAAACTTCAACAGGAAACAGCTATGTTTTAAACATAGAAACTGGTGAAGTTTTTGAGTTGTTTAAGGAGATAGGTCAATGGTGGCCGTATATTAAAGACGGATATTTATTACTCGGAGGTTATATAAGAAACGGTATAGCCAAACTTCCAGCCTTACCGAAACTGCCTAAAAACGCAGATGAGCTTTGTGAAGACAACAATCCCTGCACGGATAACAGATATTTTGTGACGGACGGCGAATGTCACTTCATCCCGAATCACGAAAGATGTGACGATGATGACGACACAACACTTTTCGATATCTGTATTGAGGGCGTATGTAAAGGGTTTGCCGGAACAAGCACTGATGAAGAAATGGTGCTTGTTGAAGCAGGAAAATTCCTTTATGACGGAAAGGAATATGAAATCGAGAAACCTTTCAAAATGGATGTTTTTGAAGTCACTAACGGAAAATATGCCGAATGTGTTGAAGCAAAAGCTTGTGTTGAACCACTAAGAAAAAGGTCTTTAACAGTCCTGAATTATTATGGAAATCCATTCTATGAGAATTTCCCCGTGCTCTACATCAATCAGTTCGAAGCACAGAATTACTGTAACTGGCTTGGAAAAAGACTGCCGACAGAATTTGAGTGGATGAAAGCGACCTGGGACGGTGAAGAAAAGACATATTTGTGGGGAGAGGAAAAACCTGATTATGAAGCTTATCCAGAAACTTTTTATGCAAACACAACCAGAGGATATCCCCAAATGACCGATTGGGATGTAGTAGAAGTCGGAACTTTCCCTAAAGATAAAACAGTCGGTGGTATCATGGATATGTCCGGCAATGTGAGTGAATGGACAACAAGTGAGTGGACAGAAAGTTTATGCGATACTCCACCGTGTTTTGGTAAATTTGGAAGTGATTTGGTCGTAAGTAAAGGCGGAGGATATTTCACGGGTCCCGAATTAAAAACTAGATATCCAAGAACCCCTTGGACTCATTCGTTTTATACTGGGTTTAGATGTGTTAAAGATATTGAGGAATAATCACATTTTTATGGAGGTGTGCTATGAAAAAGATGATGTTTGTAGACGGCATAGTCGAAGGTGACGAAGTCTGCGACGGAGGCCAGATTGACTGTACGGAATTAGACGTTTCAGGAAACGTCTCTACAAATTCAGGGTTTGTCAGCGGAATAGCAACATGCAATGCAACCTGCGACGGCTACAACACGAATAATTGCTCCGATGACGGGTGGTAAAGTAAACCATCAACAAGATATACAACGCGACGAGATTCTGCGACTGGTATATCGAGCTCATAAAACCGACATTCTTCGGCACTGACGAAAACGCGAAAACCGTCGGCAAAAAGGTCCTTCTCAAAGTCCTTGACGCAAGCTTCAAACTGCTTTACCCCTTCATGCCGCATGTCACCGAAGAACTTTGGCAGAGTCTGCCGTTTACTCCGGACAAAGAAACCGCAAGTTCCCTCGTCAAAGGCGGAACGCTCTACATCCCGCTTGCAGGATTCATCGATTTCTCCGACGAGATCAAGCGTCTTGAAAAGGAGATCGCGAAACTCCAGAAAGATTTCGACCTCTGCGACAAAAAACTCAACAACCCGAATTTCCTCGAAAAAGCGCAGCCCGAAGTAGTCGAAAAAGAAAAAGCGAAACACACCGAACTTTCCGAAAATCTGAAATGACAATATCTTGAAAATCTCACAAAGTTCCCTAAAATCCATATCTGTCTTTTTGGGGGGCGGTTTCACACGGAAAGAAGACCTGCTCTTTCCCAAAGAGTTTTCATAGAAAACAGTTTGCTTGCTTTCAGGAGGTTCCTTGCTTCGTTATCTGAATTTCTTCAATTACAGAAATTTTCTATATGACCTGATAAATTACATCAGTTCTCTGGCGCTCTTTCTGTTTATATTCATGCAGCTCAAAAAGACAGGCACACGCGGTCTCTATTCCAGGTTCCTGCTTCGAAATAAAGATGCCGGTTCAAGATGGCACTCTGTCGCGACAGCCGCTGAAGCATTGATCCTGCTTCTGTTTGCCGCAGCTCTTCCGACCTGGACGTTTACCCGTCCTTTTTCGATGTTGTTCTATGATTTTACCGGTAGGACAGGAGCCGTCCTCTATTTCGGATGCCTTCTTTTCCTGATACCGTTTTTTCTGCCAGGCGCTTTTCTGCTCGGTGTAAGGCCTTTGAAAACTCTCGATCTTTCTGTCCCGGGATTTTCTCTTTCACTGATATACTTCAAGCTTGCATGTTTTTGTTCGGGCTGCTGCAACGGGATCGAAACGGACTATGGTTTTTTCAACTACAGGACTAAAAGGGTGGAATTCCCTGTCCAGCTCGTGGAAAGCGCGGAAGCTCTGCTTATTTTTTTCATACTCATGAAAGTCGGAAAAAAGGCAAAAACGGGGACGATGTTCCCTCTCTACCTTGTTTTGTATTCGGTGATGCGGTTTTTCAGCGAATTTTTCAGGGCGCAGCCCGATATTTTAGGACCGCTCAAATGTGTTCACTTATTCTGCATTGCAGGGGCGCTTCTCGGCTCTGCCGGTTTTGTCCTTGCTGAAAAATACGGCGAAAGAATAGACAGCGCTTTTGCCGGGCTTTATTTGAGAATCGAAAAGTCTCTCTACAAAAAATGATGAGATCAGCAGCTTTAACAGCACCTCAGAAAGAGATATACGATCTTGAAAAATTTGTCGGAGGAAGTGCGTTCAACATCTGTGTCAGCACTTTGTTTCCCGAGAAACATTCCGTAGATGAGATAAAGCGGGCGATCTTGAATGTTTTCAGACTCAACGACGCGCTGCGGATCAGGATCAGGGAGGAAAACGGCAAAGTTGTTCAGTACTTGACGGATTTTTGCCCGGAGGAGATCGAAGTCCTTCATTTTGAAAGCAGAAAAGAGCTGGAAATATTCGGGGAAAAATGGGCCGGAGAAGCTGTCGGTCTCAAAGGCCGCCTGTGCGAGATAAAAGTTTTCGTTCTTCCTGACAACACGGGGGCGATATGCAGACTGCACCACATCGTAGGAGACGCGTGGACACTTGCTTTGATAGGAGTTCAGCTGAGCAAAACTCTGAAAGGAGAGCCCTTTGAAACTTATTCTTTCTTCGACACTTTGAAAAATGAGGCGGAATACCGCGGAGGAAAACGGTACGAACAGGATAGAGCCTACTATGAGGAACAGTTTCTGAAAATGGGGGAGCATCTCAGCTTTTCCGGCAAAAAAACTTTGTCTTTCAAAGCTGTGAGAAAAGTGTTCGGAATGGATCTCGAAAAAACGGCTCTCCTCTCAAAATATGCCGAAGAGCACGGTTCCACTTTTTTCAGCCTGTTTGCCGCGGCTTATTCAATATACATAAGCCGGATAAAAATGAATGCTGCGAATGTCAATATAGGAGTCCCGGTTTTGAACCGGAGCGGAGCAGTCGAAAAAAACACGATGGGTGACTTTGTGAATACTGTCCCTCTTTTTATCGGGCTTGATTACGACGGGACTTTTTCTGAAAACCTTGCGCATGTAAACAGTGCTGCTCTCAAGATCCTGCGCCATCAAAGGTTTCCGTATAGCGAATTGCTCGAAGATCTGAGATCCAGATTCGGTTTTTCGGGCAGACTTTTCGATGTGATGATCGATTATCAGAATGCTGTGGCTGCAAATTGCGTCGAAACGCAGCTCCACTTTCACGGAATGCAGCAGGAAAATCTGATGATCCATATAATCGACCACAACAATACCGGAAAAATCGAACTGCTTTACGACTATCTCACAGATATTCTGGCTGAGAACGATATCTTAAGGCTCCATTGCGGCATAATGCGGCTGCTTGAGGACGCGGTCAGAAACCCTGACAAAAAGATCGGAGAACTTGAGATCGCGCCGGAAGAAGAACTTTCCATCATCTGCGGTGATGCCGTAAAGCTGCCTGGATCAGCCACGATCCCTTCGCTTTTCGAGGAAACGGCGGCACGAAAGAGTAATGAGATCTGCATCATTACTGACGATAAGAGCTACACTTTTGCAGAATTCAACGATCTCGTGAAGCTGATCGACTTTGAAATAAAGAAAATCACCAATGGAAAAAAGCAGACGATAGCAGTCGTTGCGGAAAGAAGCATCGAGATGTATGCCGCTGTTTATGCGGTGATGCGCGGAGGGAACACATATCTTCCGATAGATCCGGCTTATCCGGAAGAACGTATTGAATATATGCTTGAAAACAGCGGAGCCGGACTCGTTCTCGTGCAGGATAAGTTCTGCGGTTTATTCAATGGAATTAAATGTCTGAATGTCTCGGAAATTATTAAAAGAGGGAATGTTCCTGCTGAAGGGCTTCAGGTCTCGGCGCTTCCCGAAGATGCAGCTTATGTGATCTACACTTCAGGTTCTACCGGCAGACCGAAAGGGGCTGAAGTCAGCCACAGATCACTGCTCAACCGGATCCTGTGGATGGAAAAACAGTATCCGCCCGATGAAAACAGCGTGATCCTGCAGAAAACTCCGTTTACTTTCGATGTTTCGTTCTGGGAGATACTCTGGTGGGGTGTTTACGGCGGAAAAATGGCGTTCATGAAGCCGAACGAGCACTTCCTGCCTGCAAAGATAGCAGATGAAATTTTCAGCAAAAAAGTGACAACAATCCATTTCGTGCCGTCAGTGCTGGATCTTTTCGTCAAATATCTCGAAAACGATCCGAAAGAGCTGGAAAAAATAGTGACTCTCAAAGATGTTTTTGTCTCGGGAGAAGTTCTTAGCGCAACTTTGACAAACAGATTTTACGCGCTCTTCCCGGCTGAAACGGTCAAGATCCACAATCTTTACGGTCCGACTGAATGCGCGGTGGATGTCACATTCTATGACTGCAGAACTAATGAAAACGATCCTCTTCCGATCGGAAGACCGATATACAACACCGGTATTTTCATTCTCGACAACAATATGCAGGCTCTGCCGAAAGGTATCGTTGGAGAGATCTGTGCCGGCGGAGCAAATGTCGGTTCAGGCTATGTGAACAACAAGGAGCAGACTGACGAAGCTTTCAGAAAAAATCCGTTCGGGGAGGGCATGATCTACAAAACAGGCGATCTTGGTTATATCAACAGCGAGAACGAGCTGATCTTCTGCGGCAGAAAAGACAGTCAGATAAAACTGAACGGTCAGAGGATCGAGCTTGCCGAGATCGAAAACGCGATGTCCGAAATCGATAAAGTCCTCCTTGCCGCTGTCGTTGCAAGAAAAAATAATGAAGGAAATCAGATACTTTGCGCATTTTATTCGGGAGAAAAAAAGGAAGGCCGCCAAATCCGAAACGAACTTGGCAGGAAGCTGCCGAGATACATGATCCCGCATATAATCACGCATCTTGACGAGATGCCGCTCACTTCAAGCGGAAAGATCGACAGGCTTTCGCTGCCGGAAGTCGACCTCGAAAACACTCTCTCCGACAGGGAGTTTATAGAAGCAAAAACGGAAAATGAACTTATGGTCTGCAGTAAGTTTTCGGAAATACTGCATATTTCACCAGTCAGCATGGATACGGACTTCTTTTTTTCGGGTGGTTCGAGCATAGATCTCCTTTTGTTTCTCTCTGATGAGAGGTTTAAAAATATTTCGGCACCGGAATTTATCGCAAATCCTACTCCTGCCGGGGTCTGCAGTTTGATTGAAAATAAAAACATTGATAAATACGACTATTTGCAGCAGCTGTTCGTTCCTGAAGGATATAAGAGGGCGCTTGTGCTTTTCCCGTATGCCGGAGGAAATGCCGAAAGTTATTCGGAATTGATACCTGAACTTAGAAAACAGATGCCGGATACTGCCGTCTATTTTGTCCGTTTTCTGCACAGTATCGAAGAATGCCGTGCAGCTTCAAAAGAGATCCTGGACGTGGGAAAAGTTTGTGATCTATATTTTTACGCTCACTGCATAGGTGATACTGTTGCTATGCAAATAACTGATTTTGTTGAAGAAAACGGAAAGAGCGTGGAGCGGCTGATCGTGGGCGCGAACATTCCGCCTGAAAAACCTTTCAGATACAACTGGTGGCATATCGTTCCCGATTTCGTACTCAAAAGGATCTTGATAAAAGCTGGCAGCAGAATAGGGGAGCTTGACAAGTCACGCTCTTCGGAAAAGCTCGGATCTTTCAGAAAGGACAGTGATTTTTTCATTGATTTCTTTAAATCAAGGAACCGGGAAATTTCATCTCAAATCTTTGTTATTCTTAATAAAAACGACATTTTTACCCGTAATCACGAAAAGGCTGCTAAAAATTGGCAAAAATATACGGCAAATGAAGTTTTTGTCCGCTATATCGAAAGTGATTCGCATTATTTTCAGAGCAGAAACTCCGAAGCACTGGCAAAAATGATCGCTGAAACGATCCTGGACAAGGGGCGGGACCCGCGTTGAGCCGCGGCAAAATCTTGTCATTTTATCAAATATTCCTACAATCAGTCCGTTTTTTTGAAATGGAGATGAAAATGAAAAAGTTCACATTGCTTTTGTTTGTCCTTCTTCCGTTTTTTATGTTTGCGGAAAATCTTTACTACTATTCTAACGGTAAAAAAATCCAGCTTGCCGAAACTTCAGGTTACACTTTCATTGACGGCAGAGTGACGAAAAACGCAGCTTTGCCGGACGGTCTCAAATTCAGGCATCGACAAGGTAACATCTACCTCTTCGACAAATTGAGTCCGAAAAACATTAAAGAACTTGAAAAAGTCGGAAAGATCCTGCCCGCCTACAAGAGAAACGGGACGGAAAAAGTTTACGCGACCGGCAGGATCTTCGTGAAACTTCCGGGAATGGATGAAAGATCGGTCGGAAAATGGTGCGCATCGAACGGTCTGCGTTTCATTAAAAGATTCAAATACGCGACCGACTGGTCTCTTGCCGAGACGACTGGAGATCCGGTAAAAAGATCGGTCGAGCTTGTCGAGAAGAAGATCGTTGCGCAGGCAGAGCCTGGTTTTTTCATGACTTTTGAACATATGACATACAAGCCGAATGATCCGCTTTTCAAGAATCAGTGGCATCTCTACAATGACGGCTCCGACACGACTCTCACCGGCTCTGACAGCACGCATGTCGCCGAAGCGTGGGACATCCTGCGTCAGATCAAGGGAGATCTCGGCGGAACGAATGTAAAACTTGCGATAGTCGATGACGGATTTGCCCTCGATCACGAAGATCTGCAGGGTCGCTTCCTGCCTGGATACGATTTCGTTGACAACGACGACGATCCGACACACGGAGTCCGTCAGACGCAGCTCGACATGCACGGAACATCTGTCTCAGGAGTCGCGGCAGGCAACACGGACAACGGGACAGGGATTTCGGGAGCGTGCCCGAACTGCCGGATCATTCCGATAAGAATGGGACTCACCACGGCTGATGAAATAGGTATCGAAGCTTTTGAATGGGCGATTGACGCAGGTGCCGACATCATTTCGAACAGCTGGGGGCCTTCCAACAATAGCGCCGACATGAACCAGACTTTGAAAGATCTTGTCGCGAACATTACGACAACAGGCAGAAACGGTAAAGGAACGGTCATTCTTTTTGCGGCAGGCAACAGCAATTTGACCGTCACTGACAACGTTTATGTAGGCAATCCGAATGTTTTCACGATAGGGGCGACCAGAGCGGACGGGAAAAGGGCCTCTTATTCCAATTTCGGTCCTGCGCTTGATTTTACGGCTTCAAGCTGCGATACGGAAGGCGACGGCTGGCAGAACGGCACAACGATTGACGGCATCTGGACTACCGACAATATGGGTAGCGGCGGCTACAATGCAGGAGGCAACGAAAACGGCGGCGATACCGCAGGAAACTACACGAACGGTTTCGGCGGAACATCATCGGCATGTCCGCTCGTAGCAGGGATCACAGGGCTCGTTATGTTTGCGAATCCGGATCTCACGAAAGACCAGATCTATGATATTTTCAAGACGACTTCCGACAAAGTCGGCGGCGAGACTTATGACGCGAACGGCTTCAACCAGAATTACGGCTACGGCAGGATAAACGCATGCAAAGCTGTCAAAAGGGCTTTGGAATTGTCTGGAACGGATGTTTCAAGTATCGAGTGCGGCGGCCCGATCAACCAGTCAGATCCGACAGATCCTGCAGATACCGCTGATACTGACACTCCGGCAGATCCGAGCGATACAGGCGATACAGGTAACACTCCAGTCGATTCAAACTGCGGAAACGGCAGCGTTGATGCAAACGAGATCTGCGACGGCAATACGATCCCTTGCAGCCAGCTTGCAAACGCTCCCAAAAATGGAGAGGCAAAATGCGCTTCCGACTGCATGAACTGGGACAGATCAGGCTGTTACGATGACGGCGATGAGGCTCAGTCCGGTGATACTGACGACGCCTCTGACGGCAACGGCGGCAACGGTGCTGATCTTTTAGACGATGACGACGATTCAGGCTGTTCTGTTCTGATAATTTGATCTTGAAAAACCTATATTTTTTCAACAATAATCACGATATCCGGGAATGAGACGTTTCAGGAGACGTTTCAGGAGACGTTTCATGAAACGTCTCTACAGGTCTTTCATTGAAAGGGAGATGCGTTTTCGTTCAATATCGATATTTTTGATCCTGACTGTGACTTTCTGACCCAGTTTCAGGCACTCGGAGGGATGTCTGATGAATTTATCGGCGATCTCTGAGATGTGGAGAAGTCCCTTTTCCTTGATGCCGATATCTACGAATGCGCCGAAATCGGTGATGTTGCTGACGATCCCGTGCAGGATCATTCCTTCCTTGAGGTCTGAGATAGTGCGGACTTCTTCGGAAAATTCCACCTGCTCGAATTTTTCCCGCGGATCGAGCCCGCGCTTTTTAAGTTCTTCGATTACTGAAGGCGGCAGAAGTTCTTTGAGTTTTTGGTTTTTATCAATGATTTCAGGATTTTTAACTAAATCTTCAAGCAAAATCCCGCATTTTTTTGCGGTATCCTTCACAAGGTCGTAGCTCTCGGGGTGGACGCCGGTCGAATCAAGGATTTCGTCGCCTCCGAAAATACGCAGGAATCCGGCGCACTGCTCAAACGATTTTGCGCCTATCCCTTTGATATTTCTAAGTTCTTCGATATTTTTGAAGCGCCTTCCGCCCTGTCTGTATGCTGCGATCTCAGCTGATTTTTTGCTGTCGAGCCCCGAAATGTAGGCGAGAAGGTAGGGACTTGCGGTATTCAAGTTCGCGCCTACCCGGTTTACAGCCCATTCGACCGTCCTTTTGAGCCTTTCTGAGAGTTTTTTAGCCGGAATATCATGCTGATACTGCCCGACGCCCAGACTTTCAGGGGGGATCTTGACGAGTTCCGAAAGCGGATCCTGAAACCTGCGTCCGATCGATATCGCCCCTCTGACTGTAAGATCAAGATCTGGGAACTCTTCTCTGGCAACGGCACTCGCGCTGTAGATCGAAGCTCCGTCCTCGCTGACAGAGGCTACGACCAGAGTCCTGCCGAAGAAACTTTTCAGAATTTCGTGCGCCTCTCGGCCGAAAGTTCCGCTTCCGACAGCGATCCCTTTGACATTGTATTTTTCTATCCATTTTTCGAGCTTTTTTGCTTCGTTTTTGTCGAGATGAAGGTTGAGCAGCATTGATTCAACAAAGTTTCCGTGCTCGTCAAGCAGGGCAGCCTTGCAGCCTGTTCTGATGCCCGGATCGATACCGATGACCGCTTTTTCGCCGAACGGCGGCATAAGGAGGATCTGTTCCAGATTTTTATGAAAAAGGTCAAGGGATGCTTCTATCGCCAGATCCCTCAACTTGCTAAATGTCTCAGTCTCAAGAGAGCCTAAGATCCTGCTTGAAACGGCGTATGCGGAGCACTCTTCAAAAAAAGGGGATCTTTTTGCGAAGAACATGCTTTCCGCCTTTTTGGAAAGCTCTTCGGCGCTGGCCGCAGGCTCTATGGAGAGGTTCAGAATTTCTTCCTTTTCGGCACGGCTCAAAGCCATTATCCTGTGCGGAGTTATCTTCTGGGCACTTTCTCTAAAGTCAAAGTAGTCGCTGTAAAGTGTGCCGCTTTCCTTTTTTCCGCGCTTGACTTTGGAAACTACCGTTCCGCATTCCGTGCTTTTTCTCACGACCGCCCTTATTTCTGCATTATCGGCTATTTTCTGCGCGATTATCTCCTTTACACCCTCTTTTACCGCAGATGCATCGGGGTAGGCGTCACACACGAACGCCTTCGCCTTTTCGTTCATCACGGCTTCGGTCGGATCGTTCAGCATGATGTATTCCGCAAACGGCTGTAACCCTGCTTCGACCGCTTTGTCAGCCTTGGTCTTGCGTCCGGGCTTGAAAGGCGCATAGATGTCTTCCAAAGTCGTCATGTCGGCTGCACCGGCAACAGAATGTCCGAGTTCATCGGTATAATTCCCCGTTTCTTCAAGTGATTTTAGTATCGCGCGCTTTCTCTTGTCGAGGTTTGAAATCTTTTCCGCGAAGTCGATTGTTTCCGCGACCTTGACTTCGTCCAGATTGCCGGTCATCTCCTTGCGGTATCTCGCGATGAAAGGGATCGTGCAGCCCGATTCCGTGAGTTCAAGCACGGCACGAACCGATTTTTCAGATATTTTAAGGGCTTTTGACGTTTCGCCCGCAATATTCAATTCTTTAAGTTCGATCATGTTTTCACCTTAAAGATAAAAAAAAAGCCCTCCGAAGAGGGCCTGAAAAAAAGCTGGTCAGGATTAAGCTTTGATAGCTTCTACCGGGCAGCCGTCTTCACATGCGCCGCAGTCAACACATGCATCTGTAACTTCGTAGCCGCCGTCTTTTTCGATGATAGCTTCTACCGGGCAGGTTCCAGCGCAAGCGCCGCATTTTACGCAAACATCTTGATTAATCTTGTGCATTTTTTTCTCCTCATACCGTGTTAATAAACGCTAAAAAGCCGTTATTTGTAAATTGAGAGAGTGGCTTTGTCAAGGAAAAAGGTGAGTTTCTCAGGAGAGAAAGGCAACTTTTTGCAGGCGAGCCGCCCGCGCTCCGGCAAAAAAAACGGGAAACTTGAGGCGCCAGTGTTGGAGTAGACTTCAGTGTCGTTAAAAAATCACTAAAAGAATTAGAATAACAGGTATCCCGATTACTATAATAAACGGAGCTAGAGCAACTTCATAAGTCAATTGTATCGGAAGTTGCAGGACAACATCATCCTTGTTTTTTCCAGAGAAAACTCTTGTAAATACTTTACTTACAAGCAGATTGAAGGCAGGTAATGCAAAAGCAGATAAACAACCGCAGAAAACTGTGCAAAGTAATCTAATTTGTAAAGTCTCAAAATAATTTTTTAAAATCGGATAACTAATGCCTAAGCCGGTGATTAGACCAAAAAAGGCAAATAGCAGCTTAAAATATAGCATTTGAAAATTAGGTTGAAACTCACGATGGTCAGGTGTAGAGAAAAAAGGCAGTGCAAGAAATAAAAACAGTGAAAGTCCGAATATGCTGGCAACTAAGCCTATAGCAATTGTCAGGTAAGTTGAAATTTTCATTATATCGCAGATCTTGATTGCAAGTGAAAAAGCAGAAATGAAACCGAACAGAAGAAAGGTGCTTACATAACCGATATCACCTGTTTTAATGGTGCTTGTTACTTTTACTTCTTTTTCCATCATTATCCCCAAAAACTATACATTAATTTCTGACGCAGACAACCTTGTGAGAATCACTTGATTCAAGGAAAGCGTTTCCGTTTTTGCAATCCATAAGCTCTGCATTTTTAAAGTCAACATACCAATTCCAACTGTTGTCGCTCGCGCTGGCGTTATATGTAGAACTCCAGTAGTCTGCACTGAAATTCAGTTTGCTGTAGTACCCCTGAGTATTGTTCTGATCACAGGAACAGTTTTCTTTAACGTAACACTCGTTTTTCGTGCAAGTGTCAGTTACCTGGCATGTTCCGCCGGTTTCTGTTTTCGGACAGTTTTTTATGACTGTCCTGAACTCGCTGATAGTTGGCAGGCGCCAGTCGTGAAAACCACCGTCTGAAATACCGCTGCAGTAGGTTTTTGCCGAAGACCAATCCATTTTACTGTTTGACGGATTCGACCAGAAATATCCGGTAATAAGGTCTTTACACAGATAAGATTCCTCCTGAGTACCGTCGCATTCCTGAAAACCTTCTTTATCAACGCAGACAGATCCGTTAAAGCCGTAGCCTTCATCGCATTTGAAGCGGCATTCGCCTTCTTTGGATTCGTTGTTGAAGACTGCGATGTCCGATGGAACCCACATGTCATTCCAGTCCCAAGTCTGTTCTATTTTTGCGAATCTATTTATTTCGGCATGTTCTTGATTAAGTTTGCATTTGACGGTTCTTGTTGAGAGATTTCCGCGGACACAGCGGACATAGAAAGAGTTGTCTGTGCTTTTTGTAACGGTGCTTCCATCAAGGAAATTGATTCCCTGAGCATTGCTGGAATCAACCGAATTTGAAGACCACAGCAGGCTGATTTCGCCGAATTCGCTGTAAAGTCCGTCGGTATTCCCTTCGCAGCCGGAAGCTGAGTCGCAGTTTCTGACGAGAGTGTTAAGGACTTTTATGCTAGGAAGTTTCCAGTCATCGAATCCGCCTTCGTTCAAATTAGCACAGTATTCAAAAGTATCATTCCAGTGCATAGTATTTTCCGATTTTGCTGACCAAATCAAATCTGTGTTCATATCAATGCACGGAGTCGCGCTTGTAGGTGAACATTCTGGAAGACAATTCGAATCTATCCAATGATGTCCATTTTTACATTTGAAACAACATTCACTTTCACTTTCGTTTTCGCAGTAAGAACCTTCCTTTGATGGAATCCATTTTTCACCGTTCCAAACCTGAATGATTTCCGAAACGGTATTCCACTCCGCATTCTTAGGAAGTTCACTGCATTTTGCTGAACGGGAATTTGCCATGCAGACTTCGCCATTCCATGTATAGTTTTCTTCACAGCCGCAGATGAAAGCATTATTTTTTATTTTGCATTCTCCGGTCGAATTCGGCATTTCTTCACATGGATTTTCCTCTTCGCATGGTTTTTCACCATTCTCTTTTCCTTCGTTTTCTTTGCCGTCAGAAATTTCCTGTTCTTCAGTATTTTCCTGATCTGAATCTTGACCCGAGATTATATTTTCATCATCCGAGTCTGAAATACTTTGTTCGTTGGAGTCGTTTTGTTCATCGTAAACCGGATCGGATTTGCTTCCTCCGCAGTTCACAAAGAAAAAGAAAGAGCTCAACATTAAAATCACAAAAAATCTTTTCATCTTAAACCTCCTGAAATAAAAAAGTTGCTGAAATTATTGAAAAAAGTTGCAGAAATGCGGCTGAAAAACTTGACTTTAATGTAAAATTAGATATAATTAAAAGCGGATTCCTGATTCCTGATTCCTGATTCCTGATTCCTGATTCCTGATTCCTGATTCCTGATTCCTGATTCCTGATTCCTGATTTCTGATTCCTGATTCCTGATTCCTGATTCACAAAATTTGTATTTTCTATTAACAAAGCGAATCCTCTCAAAAAATCAAACGCTGCATATAATAAGGAAAGGCGAGAGAAAGGCAAGTTTTTGTTAAGATGGTTCAGAGTTTTACCAACTCTTTGATTTTGCTTTCAGACCAATATTCATTCGGCCAGAAAAAAAACTCTGTTTTGCGTTTTTTGAATATTCTGAAGGGAACTGTCGAGTTGTCATAAATATGAACGATATCGCAGACTTTTACGATTCCTGGAATGAGAGCGAGAGCCTTTTTATAGCGAGAAACGATTTTTTCTTCGGGAACTCCGTGACCGCCGTTTGCTTCGCGTGATTTTACACGGGCAATATTGATGCCATAATCGCAGGTAAGCACATAAATGCAGCGGATGAAATAGCCTTGTTCTTTTGCTTTTTTGAGCAGATTCAGGTTCCTTTCTGTGGAAAGCACTGTTTCAAAGGTAAAACTCTTTTGCTCGGAGAGAGCTTCTTCGCGCATTTTTTCGGCAAGTTGTGCAGCTTCAAGATCAGAACAGTGGTTGACGCTTTTGATGTTGTCTGCGTTGATATAAGGCTCGATAACTTTTGCGAATCGTGTGATGGTCGATTTTCCGCTGCCGTTAGGACCGGCGAAAACGATTATTTCAGGCTTCTTCTGATTTTGCATGGATATATTCCCGGTGACCGTCGGCGTATTCAAGATAAGCCATCTTTTTCTCGGTGTCGTAACCGGCGATAGGAGTGCCTTTTATGCGCTTGATTTCATTGTCGATTCTGACGGCTTCCTTGAAGCGTTTTGTCAGCTCGTCATCTGAAATGCCGCACATTGAATCAAGTTCATTGGGCTGTTCGTTCATTGAAATCTCCTTACTAACAAAAAACTGCAATATTTTAAGGAAAATTGAGAAAAATGCAAGATTTGCGGGCGATGGATTTAGAGTGAGGTCAAAAAAAACGGGGGCCGAAGCCCCCGCGTAAAGTCATGCAATAAACGATTAAAGTATATCGTTGTCGTTGAGCTTTTTGAGTCTCTCGTAACGGTCTTTGAGGTCAGCCTTGAGCATAGCGTGAAGTTTAGCAGCTTCGTTCGGGAAGAGTTTGGTGAGCGATTTGAAGCGGACTTCTCTGTCAAGGAGTTCCTGCGGATCGCGTGTCGGTTCCTTGCTGTCAAGCTGGAACGGATTCTTTCCTTCCTTTCTGAGTTCCGGATTGAATCTGTAAAGAGGCCAGTAGCCGGCTTCGACCGCGAGTTTCTCTTCGTTCTGGCTGTGTGACATGTCGATACCGTGGTTGATGCACGGAGCGTAAGCGATGATGAGTGAAGGTCCGTTGTATTTCTCAGCTTCGGTCATAGCTTTGACGAGCTGGTCGTGGTTTGCACCCATTGCAACGCTTGCAACGTAGATGTAACCGTAAGTCATCGAGATCATTCCGAGATCTTTCTTTCTAACTTTCTTTCCGCTTGTCGCAAATTTAGCAGTCTGACCGAACTGGGATGCCTTTGAAGCCTGGCCGCCCGTGTTGGAGTAAACTTCTGTGTCGAGAACGAGGATGTTGACGTTTTCGCCGCTTGCGAGAACGTGGTCAAGACCGCCGTAACCGATATCGTAAGCCCATCCGTCGCCGCCGAGGATCCAGATCGATTTCTTAACGATGTAGTCGCTGAGATCGTAGATCCTGTCGAGCGTTTCGCAGCACGGATCGCCGTTTGCGAGGACGTTCATGATCTTCGGGTAGAGCTCTTTCGTCTTTTCTGCGTCTTCCTTGTTGTCGATCCACTCCTGGAAGAGTTTCTTAGCTTCTTCGCAGAGGGTGTCGCCGCATTCGCAGGTCGGATTTTCGATAGCTTTCTTCATGAGAGCTTCGAGAGTGTTTCTTTTCTGTTTTACAGCGAGAGCGATACCGAAGCCGTGCTCTGCGTTGTCTTCGAAAAGGCTGTTCGCCCATGCCGGACCCATGCCGTTTTTGTTCTTGCAGTAAGGAATCGTCGGAGCGGTTCCGCCGTAGATCGAGGAGCAGCCCGTTGCGTTGGAAACTATCATTCTGTCGCCGAAAAGCTGAGTGATGAGTTTGACGTACGGAGTTTCGCCGCAGCCTTCGCATGCACCGCTGAACTCAAAGAGCGGCTGCTGGAGCTGGCTGCCTTTAACCGTGTTCTTCGGAAGGAGGTCGTCCTTTACCGGAACGTTGATCGAGAAGTCGTTGTTTGCAGCTTCTTCGTCAACGATCTCGCCGAAGTGAACCATTTCGAGTGCTTTGTTCTTCGCGATGCAGACATCAGCGCAGTTTCCGCAACCGAGGCAGTCCATCGGGTAAACCTGCATTCTGAACTTGAGACCTTCGAGACCTTTGCCGATAGCCTTGATCGTTTTGAAGGTCTCAGGAGCTTCAGCAGCTTCTTCTTCTGTCAAAAGGACAGGTCTGATCGCAGCGTGCGGGCAGACGAAGGAGCATTTGTTGCACTGGATGCAGTTTTCGGGGATCCATTTCGGAAGTTTGATCGCGACGCCGCGTTTCTCGAATTTCGTGGTGCCGGTCGGGAATGAGCCGTCCGGGCCCGGAAGTTCGCCGTGAATGTCGTTTGCGAATCTGCTGACAGGAAGGTCGTCGCCGTTCTGACGTGCGATCGGGTTGATGATCTCTTCGACCATATACTGCTCAAGGTCACTCGAGTATGCTTCGTGAACTTTGTGGATGTCGATAGCGACTTCCTTGGAGTTGAGCCAAGCTTCTTTATCGTATTTGAGTTCCTTGATTTCCGTGCCGGCAGCGTCAACAGCAGCGTTGTTCATGTCAACGATGTTCTGGCCTTTCTTGCCGTATGACTTCTGGTTTGCGTTTTTAAGGCTTGCAACTGCCTGATCGAAAGGAATAACGTTGGAAAGTTTGAAGAAAGCGGTGAGCATGATCATGTTGATCCTCTTTCCAAGGCCAAGTCCTTCGGCGATCTTGACTGCGTCAATGATGTAGACCCTGCCGTTCTTCTTCGCGATGTCTTTTTTGAGCGCAGCAGGAAGGTTCTTTTCGACTTCTTTTGCGTTCCAGTTGGTGTTGAGAACGAAGATACCGCCGTCTTTCAGGTTCTTGCTGAGGTCGTACATATTTACGTAAGCCTGGTTGTGGCATGCGATGTAGTCAGCTGTCGTGATGAGGTACGGAGATTTGATCTTCTCGTGGCCGAATCTGAGGTGGCTGACAGTGAGACCGCCAGATTTCTTCGAGTCATAAGAGAAGTAGCCCTGTGCGTACTGCTCGGTTTCGTCACCGATGATCTTGATCGCGTTCTTCGAAGCGCCGACAGTACCGTCAGAACCGAGACCGTAAAGCATGCACTGAACGGTTCCTTTCGGAACTGTGTCGAGGATCCCGTATTTGAGCGATCTGTAGGTGACATCGTCTTCGATACCGACTGTGAAGTGGTTCTTCGGCTCTCTCGATTTGAGGTTGTCGAAAACAGCCTTGACCATTCCAGGAGTGAATTCTTTCGAGGAAAGGCCGTAGATTCCGCCGACAACTTTGATCGATTCGTTTCTGTTGTAGAGAACGGTCGAAACGTCCTTGAAAAGCGGTTCGCCTTCGCTGCCCGGCTCTTTTGTTCTGTCGAGAACGGCGATAGCTTTAACAGATGCGGGGATCGCTCTCATAAGGTGTTCCGCGCTGAACGGTCTGAAAAGACGAACTTTGACAAGACCGACTTTCTCGCCCTGTTTGAGCAGGTAGTCGATGGTCTCTTCGATCGTGTCGCATGCGCTGCCCATAGCGATGATGACTCTCTCAGCTTCCGGATCGCCGTAGTAGTCGAAAAGGTGGTAGCTTCTGCCGGTAAGCTTCGAAACTGCGTCAAAAGCTTCCTGAACGATCATAGGAGCCTGGTCGTAGTAGGTGTTGCAAGCTTCTCTTGCCTGGAAGAAGATGTCGGGGTTCTGAGCCGAGCCCTTGAGAACCGGTCTTTCGGGGCGGAGAGCTCTTTCTTTGAAGTCAGCGATAGCATCGTAAGGAACTATCGTTTTGATATCTTCGTCGTCAAGTATCTCGATCTTTGAGATTTCGTGGCTTGTTCTGAAGCCGTCGAAGAAGTGGATGAAAGGAAGTCTTGCTTTAAGCGCCGAAACGTGTGTCGCAAGCGCAAGGTCATAAGCTTCCTGGACCGATGTGCTGGAGATCATGCAGACGCCTGTCTGACGGCATGCCATAACGTCGGTGTGGTCGCCGAAAATCGAAAGCGCGTGGCTTGCGATCGCTCTTGCCGTAACGTGGAAAACGCCCGGAAGAAGCTCGCCGGCGATTTTGTACATGTTGGGGATCATCAGCAGCAGGCCCTGGGATGCAGTGTAGGTGGCGGTGAGAGCGCCCGCGTT
>JAEEGH010006272.1_pt1 | contig 29224 bp, 34 predicted proteins | sample 9134181 | NCBI WGS metagenome assembly JAEEGH01 (sample SAMN16246544, study PRJNA631951) | gut metagenome | biome: gut microbiome; feature: rumen; material: DP-attached | host: Bos | place: Iran: Karaj | collected 2018-10 | reverse complement strand
GAAAGCAACACCGTCTTTGAGATACACGAAATTGTGCAGTATGCCGTCGGTGTTGTCGGTGCTATCCAAAATTACCTGTAAGTATTGCAGTCCTGCGCCAGTCAGCAATGTTACGAAACTGTTACATTTTGTAACGAAATCAACGTAGCCGTTGGCACAGATGAAGCACTCCAGCGTTATCTCCCTTGCTTGGTATGTAGGACGGCTCAAATCTATGTATTGGCCGTTGCTGTCTTTCCAATCAACGGTGAGGGGTGTTTTACGCTTCGGCAGGTCGGTAAGTCCCTTGCTGGCACTCACCCACACACCATAGTCGGTGAAACTCTCCATTGCGTTGTTGCTTGCGTTGAAAAACTTGTACGTTACCATCGCTATTCTTCTTTTTTGTCGTTAGTGTTGATGATTGTCTCCGCCTCGTCGGTGCCTATGTTCAGTTTCTCCGCAATCTCGCCAATCAGATATTTCTTGAACAGACGGACAAAAGCAAAATTCGGCTTTATGATTAAGATATTGCCAGCAGCGGAAAACAACTCTATGCAGGCTGCTATCACGGCCACAACCCTTGTAAGCACTCCCCAGCTGTCGTTGAGCGACCGCTCGCAAACCAAAATGATAAGCAACGAGCCGATGTAAACTAATACCTTGTAAAACGTCTCACGTAGCAAGTGCGAAAGGATAAACTTTTTGTTTTTCACCGCCGCCGCCACTCCCCATATCAAATCCCAACCTATTGCCACAAGTACTATCAAAAGGCTTGTTCCCTCGTCGCCAAGCCAAGCCACAAAACCAGTTACAACGGCCAAAAGCCAGCCGAAAACGTTGTTGAAAACGAGTGGTATCCTTGATATAGTATTCATCAAATATCCGTTCATCTTATATCTTTTTTTTAGTTAGATAATTCCAAATCTTTTACATCGCACTCAAACACATCGCCATCGTTGCCTTCAAAGTCGCAATACACCGTGCCAGCTTCGAGGTTATGTAGTTGGTACTTGGTCGTAAAAATACCAACTACCACCATCGGGAAAGCCGTGTGCTTGTCTCTCACTTTGTCGCCAATATGCAGTTCAGTTATCTTCATAGTGCAAGGTCTTTTTCGTCTAACAATGTGTATGTAAACGAATTTCCGTAACGTTTTTTCTGCTCATTGCAGATTGACATAAACTCCGCATACTCCTTGTTGTTGGCGAGCACTTGACAACCGGCACTCCAGTTATCCACGCAGATAGTGTTCGCTACAGTCTGCGAGGCTCTATGTATGTTGATACCGAACAAGCCTTTGTCAATGTTCTTATAGTCGTAGAAGTTGTCCTTGTTGCTATCACGATAGACGGACACGGGCTTCACCTGCACAAGTGCATCGTACTTTCCGTTGTGCTTGCCAATCTGCCAGCAACCTCTGTATTGATTTGGCACAAGTATCGCCGTTCCTTTGGCGTTACCGAGACTGTTGACCATATAGTAGCGACCAGGCTCTGTAGTAATTGAGTACAACTTTATAGACAAGTTGTTGTTCAGATAGTAAGTAACAAGCATATAGTCGTCGAAATGGTTTGTTACTTTTCTGTTACAATCGGAACGAATGCCTATAATGTTAAGATTGTAGTCTCCCTTGTCGAAATAGGCATATCCTTTCTTTGCCATCGCCTCTTTGATGGCTTTCTCCGTGAGCTTGTTTTTGAGGTTGTCTTTTGTTAGCATTTTTGCCTTGTTTTTTTGCCGTTTGGGCGTTTTTATTTCGTTTTTTGATATAAGATTATTTCCAATCGTTTTTCGTGCCTTAGAATTGATTTTATCGTGTCATAGTTTCTTTTTTGATAAACCAAATAAGTATCAAGATACAAACAAGGGAAATCAGCAGCGTGCAAAGCTTCCCACATTTTTCCGCACCTGTACGTGGGTGTTGCAGGACTGCTGACTCCCTTTCGATGTATATTGTGTCCGCCTTTACTTCGGCCTGCACCAGCAGGGTTTCGTGCAATCGCACCACCTGCACTTTCACACGCTCTTTCTCCATAACAAAGGTGTCGGCCACGGTGTCGTTACGCATTACAAAGGAGGTGTCGTAGCGTACCGCCTCTGTGATAATGGTGTCTCGTAAGGTAACAGGCTCGAAGCACTGCGGACAATTCTTCTCCAAAAAAGCGAGGCGACGATTGCAGCGTTGCTCCAACGAACACCCAGCCAATGAACACAACAATAATAAACTAATAGATAATATGACAGTAAAATGACGTTTCATGACTATTCTCCAATTCTTTGTGAATAACTATTATTAACTGCGGTTTCGACACTGCGAAGCCTATTGTTCATTTCGGGCAAAACTGCGAGATACTGGGAGTTTCGTGCTATCACAGCCACGTTTTCACCGATGTTGTTCTGCAAAATGTCCTGTATCTCTATCTGGTGCACACGTATGGCGTTCATCTGCCCTTCTATTCTTCCAGCCGTTTCCTCGCTAACACCTTTTACAGCGGCCGAAAAACTGTTGCCGGAAACATCGTTAAGTGATATGCCTTCCGCATCTATCAAATCCTGCGTTCTTTCGTATAACTGACGTGCATAACCTTTTATCCCACGCAAAGCGGTGAACGCTTCATCTAATTCGTCTTCCTGCAATATTCCATCATCACCAGCGGCAGCTTCTATCTCCTTTTTTATTCTGTCTGTTAAAGGCTTGATAAATGCAACCTGCCTTATCATGTTGGCAATCATTTTGTCAATGCTCTGGTCTATCTTGTTGAAAGCAAGTTGGCCAGTGGTTCCAAACTCGTCGAAAATAGAAATCCAATCTTCTACTATACCTGCTATGTCAGTTCCGGCAAAAGCCTCGAACATGCTGACATTAGCTTCCTTTATATCCAATGTCAATCCATCTATCTGCTGTCGCAGTTTTAGCACTTGTTCTTCTGTAAGCCCCAAAGCTTCTGCATATTGCAACTGAAATACCAATTCCTCTTTCTGCGCCTGTCTATACTCTTGCATTTTCCCGAACATCTGCATGGTGGTGTACTTTTCGGGGTTCATCTGCATACCACGCAGCTCGTTGGCAATGTCGTTCTTACGTGTTTGGAAACTGGACAGATAGTTGATTAACGCACTTGCAATGTTGTGGGAGATAAGACGCTCAAAGTCTTTTGCATCTAAACCTAAAGCGCCTCCGTTTCTTCCTTCTCCCTCTCTGTCTTTAAACCATTGTTCAAGATAATAGACGCTTGTTAGAATACTGCTTCCCGTGTTTTCAAGTAACCTATTTGCAGCGTTTTCAACACCTTTTATTGCATCGGCACTATTCAGCCCGCCATAATCACGCAAGTTGTTCAAATCCAAAATGCCACGGTTTACTAAATCCTGTGCCATACGGAGCATGTTATCAACGTTACTGCTGATAGCGGTAGTCATATTGTCGAAATTCAACTGCTGTTTGGCTGTGAGGTTGTCTTGCTCAATGCTGTCTATTATGGATTGCAGTTGTTTGGCAATATTGGCGTAGTCCAACCCAGTTATGGCACTTTCGAGGTCATTCATTGCGGAGATGTTTTCGTACAAGGCTTGCACGCCCTCGTATATGGCATTGCTGGCTTCCTCTTGTCTTTGTTTCTGTGCTGCCGCTATCTCCGCCGAAGATTGTCCAAAAGCACCCAAAAGGCTTGTGCCAAGTCCCAGAAGTCCACCGACAAGCGCTCCTATCCAACTGCCACTCGTCTGGGCACCGGCGGCGGCACCGCTTACTGTGCTGGAAATGACGTTTGCCGTTTTCTCCATATTGCTGGCTATGCCTGCAAGTTTTCCGTTGCCCGAAACTTCGGCAAGCCTGCCCAATGCGTCAGCAAGTTGGCTGATTGTGCCTGCTATCGTGTCCGCCACAGCCTGCACTCCCTGCATCGCCTTAGCAATATCACCTTTCTTGAAAGCGTCTCTAATCTCTTGCAGATTTTTGACAAATTCAGGGGTGTTTCCTTTCTCCTGCAACTCTTTCTTCACCCCTTTGATGGCGGCTTTCACCTCTTCCCAAGCTTCTTTGGAAAGCCCGTATTTATCAAGCCAGTCTTCGTTGTAGGTGTCGCTGTCTAACTCCTGCAAAGAGCTTAATGCGTCTTTTATCGTCTCCTGCGTGGCTTCGGGGTCGAAAGCCTTGTCGAATATGGATTTGAGATATGCTGATGAAAGTTCTTTCAGTGCATTATCACGCTGTTTTTTCAGCTCGTTGATAGCACGCTGTATGCTGGCTTTCTCGGCTGGGCTGGATGAGTTTTTGAGTTTCTTTTCAAGCAATTCATTTTCCTTGTAGTACTGCTCGTCTATTTTCTTGCGTCGGTCGGCATAACTGCCGTACTCCGCGATAAGTTCTTTGTAAAGGTCGGCTTCCTGCTTGGCACGATTTTTTATATTGTTGTCGTAGTCGTTATCGTCAAGTGATTTTATATCGTTTTCAAGTTTAGTACGAATTGCAAGTATCATTGCAGCACGCAATTCCTCATCTTTAATGTCTTTGGTAATCTGCTCAATCTTTTCTTCCGCTATCTTGGTGTATAGAGCAACTATCTCATCTTTCATTGATTTGGCTTTCTCTACACTGGCTTGTGAAATGATGCCAGACTCTTCATCGGCTGGATTGTCTTTCATGTATTTCTGCCAAGCCTTAACCATATCTTCCGCTTGCTTGCTGTAATAAGTATCGTTTACATCTTTAATTCTGGCATTACGCTCAATTTCTAACTTTTCAAGTTCTGCATTTTGCAAATCTTTGTCTGTAATTTCTTGCTGTATCTTGGTTTTCTTGTAATCGTACAAATCATTTATAGACTTTGTTATATCTTCAACATATTTGTCGTTCATCTTTACAAGGCTCTCCGGCAACAAAGTGGTGTCAAGCTCCATAAAGTTTTTCCATCTTGCTTCAAGGTTTTCAAGGTTTGTTTCGAGGTTTTTCAGCTGAATATCGTCTTTGGATTTGCTTTTAGAACCTTTATCACCGTAGGTAGCTTTTAGTTCTTTTTTCTTTTCTGACAATTGCTTATCCAATTCTTCAATACGTGTTTTGTCATATTTACTACCTGCCTTTCTTGCATTTGATAACTCTTTTTCTATGTTGGCTATTTCTATTGTTAGTTGTTTTCTCTTTTCAGCAACTGTAACGCTACCATCTCCACTATTGATGCTATTATTTATATCATTAGTTATTTCATCAACCTCTTTTACTGATTTTTGAATTTGCTTAGAAATGTCTTCCATTTCTTTTTTGGCTTTATCAAGAATTTTTTGTTGCTCCTGTCTCTGATAGTCCAATGACGCCCAATTATTGTTTAGAACTGGTTGTATTCTATTTCTTTGTCCTCCACTCGTATAAACAGAAAAATTAGGTTGTCCTGTATTTGATTCAACATATTTTGGGGTGTTTTGTAGTTCTTTTTGTGTATTTGATAAAGCGATTGTTGTTTTTGTATACTCTTTTGCTTTTTCTTTTAACAAATCTCTTGAGCCTTCTACAATTGCTTGGGTTTTTATAAGTTTAATAACATTTTCAGACTCTTGTGCAAAAAGTTTTTGTGCAGCTGCAGCTGAATTTATCTTTAAACCTAAATCCTCAAATGCTTGTGCATTTTTACTTATCCATTTATTAAGGTCGTCTTTTGAGGTAAGACTATCAAAAGAGGTTTTTAGCTCTTGAAATTTAGCTACGTTTTCACTTGCTTTGTCGGCAAATTTTTCTGTTTGTTCTGTAGCTTCTTCTTCTTTGCTTTTTAAAGCTGATAGGGCTGTTATTAGCAATGTAACCGCTGTAAGTATAGCACCGATAGGATTTGATGCAATTGCTGCTTTCAAGGCATGGAAAGCTTTAGTTGCTCCATTAGTAACTTTTGTTAACAAGGATTTGGCAACAGTTTGTTTTTGCGTTGATAGCGTTTCAGCGTTATTGTCAATAACTTGTTTTTTTGTAACAAGGTCGTTTTTAGCTTTTGTGGCCGTGTTGAGATTCTGTTCTGCCGAATTTGCAGCTTTTTTAGCCGTGTTTAACTCTGTTTGCTTGCTCTCTATCTGTTCCTGGATTGCGAGCATTTCAGTATCAGAAGCTGCACCACTCATCTCTTTTCGCTTTTCTTTTAAAGCGTTAAGTTCAATCTGTGTAGAGTTTACCTTTTGGGTAGCAACTTCAAATTCTTTTTGTGTAATTTCGATACTTTCATTTGCAGATTTTAATCGCTCATCATAGGTTTGCAAAAATTCTTTATTACTATCTATCTCCATTTGCATTAGCTTAATGTAAGCCTCGCTGTTATTAGATAGTTCTGCTTTTTGGAAAGCGTTTAGTTGGTCAGCATCAAGCATATCTGTTGCAACAGCAACATATTCTTTACTTCCTTCTGTAAGTCCTTTTTGTGTTAGTTGTTGCTTCTGCGTTTCTGAGAGTATGCTTTGCAAACTTTTTGAACGTTGCTTTGTATTGATTTCAAGCAATTGCTCTTTTGTAAGCTGTTCCTCTAAAGACTTTATCTGTTTTTTTTGCTCTTCTGTTCTCTCCTTAATTACTTTTGCTATGTCTGTTTCGGCAAGTATTTGATTTTTCAACAATTTTGCACGAATAGCTTGCACGGTGTTGTCAAGCACTGCAATGCCTGTGCCATTTTTCATAGCAATGTTATGCGCTATCTGTGCTGCTTTATAACTGCCATAGATACCTACAAGAGTTCCGAGTATTCTTGCGACCTCTTTATAATGCTCAACAAGATAACTTGCAGCATCAACACCTTTTTTCAAAACACCTTGCGAGGCTTCTCCAATCTCGTTGAACATATTGGTTATGTTGTCCTGCAACAGTCCATAGCTGTCGCCGAGATTGTCCATCTTCTCTTTCATCACACCGTGAAAACGGCCACCTTCCTCTGTTACGTGGTTAATAATCTTTTCAAGGTCTTTGAAACGCAAGCCTGTGGTATCAACCTCGCTTGCAAGAACTTTGTAGCCACGCTCAACACTCTGTATCTCTGCAAGGGCTGTCTTAACATCCAATCCGGCACTACCCAACGACATTATAGTCATGCTGTCAAGTCTGTCGTTTACCTTTACCTTGTTCCAAATGCTTACAAACCTCTCCAAAGGCTGGGAGGTAGCAGAAGCGATGTTTGAAAGTTTGTCTATTGTAGGAATAACGCTCTCAACTGCATTGCCGTAGGCGAGCATTTGTGCCGACTGTTCAGCCAAATCCTTAAACTCAAAGGTGTTCCAATAGGCTGCGCCTTGCAATTCTTTTATAAACTGCGAGGCTTGCTCGGCACTACCCAAGAACGTTCGCAAAGTGCTTTCAGTGTCCTGCATTTCCGAACGGACATTGAACATCTGTCTGACAAATCCGATGGCAGCACCAGCACTAACCAAGCGAGTAAAAGCACTGCCGATACCGTCAATAGCACTTGTCATTTGTCCCGAGCCGGACACTACTGTTTTGGTAACATCGTCAAAACTGCTGTCAAGAATATTGCTTGCATTCCTGGCGGAGCCAGCAAACTCACTCATTAAGGCAATATCTTGTTTGATTTGCTGTTTGTATGTGCCATCTTGCAAAAAGACGCCCATTGCCAATTTTCCGCCAAGTTCTTCCATAGTGTCTGCTGTTTTTATGTTGTTTTTGCCTTGTTTTGTGCCTTTTGAGAGGCTTTTGCCTTTCGGTAATATATTTTGTTGTAGGTTTGCTTTTCGTCGCTTAAATCGCCTTTATCCTATCGAATTTAAAAAGTCCATTATCTCTTTGTTGTTCTTCGGGTCGGCGGCATTAAGTCTCCGTCCATCGTCGTTGCTTTTCTTGTCTTTGTCCTTGTCTGTGTCGTAACTGGGTACTACGCTGTTATACATCACATAGTTTTCAAAGCTCATTTCGTATAGTATGTACTCAAAACTTACTCTGTACCACTTGCTAAAACTTGCTATTCCTGCCCAGATACTGTCGTTTTTGTCTTGCTCTCCACTTCCCTTGTCGGCTTTGTTATGTTTATTCCTTGCAGGAAAGTGGTAACGGCGAAAAAATCAGCACACTCTACTTGTTCCAACAATGACAACATCAGCGATTTTACTTCGCTGGGTGTCAAGTCGGTCATTATCTTGTTAGTTATGTGTTGCAGATACCTACGTGTGCGTAGGTTGTGGAAAAAGTTGGAGGGTTGCAGACGTTTTGCACCTATAAGCATTATTGCTATTATCTTGGCAATTCTGCGGTAGTGGCGTGCATTTTTCAGCACCTCTACAACTACAGTGCCGTTTTCGTCAATCTTTACGTTTGGGAGTTTGCTTATCTCTTCGCTCGCCATTATGAGGGTGGCCATAGACGGGCGAGGATAGCTGTAGGTCTTTTCTCCGATAATAACCTCTTTTTGTCGCTGAAAGATAGCGTCGGCCACTTTCTGCTCCATCGTTTGGGGTGTTTCTATGTCTTTCTTTTTCTTCATTTGTTGTTGGATTTTAAGAGTTCGGAGGGGCGGCTTCGAACCGCGGCATCTCGCCCCTTCCCTCCGAAAAACATAAACAATGAGCTGAATTGTTCTATGCGGATGTTACCACGGTAACTGTGCAAACGTCTGTATAGACAACACCACTTTCCACGAAAGAGGCTATGATTACAGTTGTACCTGTAGTCTTGCCAGTCTCGTCGGAGGCTGATACAACGCCACCACTGGTTACTTCGGCTACGTTGGTGTCGAGCGAAGTCCAAGTTACTGTTGCGTTGGTGGGATAGGTGTTGGCTATCAAGGTAACAGTGTCGGCACTGCCGAGGGTAAATTCGAGCGAGTGTTGGCTCAACGAAAGATAGTTGGTGGTTGCGTTTAAGAAAACACCATTTATGTGGTATTTCACCAATCTACCAGAAGCAGGTTTCAGCATTGTGTGAGTTATGTGCAGCATAATACCTTTTTCAGATGTGTATTCCGGCAACACATAAACAGATGTGCAATCCAGCTGAATGCCGATACAAGTCGGGTCTTCTGGTGTTATTCTCACAGCCAACTCGCCTTCAACGATGCCGTCGTGTTCGACAAAGGGCATAGGTTTACCTTTTTCAACAAAGATGTCGTACTTAAGTTCGCCCTCGTATGTCTTGTAAGCAACATCCCTTCTTGCACCACCTTCTTCTTTGGCTTCTTTTTTCTCGCCTTCAGTGCAAGTGAAGTTGGTAGTTTTATCCTCAGGAGTGTCAATTTGTCTCCAAGTAGCGCCTACGGGTACACCGTTTACGCACTGGCATACTTCAATTTTGGGTTTTCCCCACGATAGTTTCATTTTTTTGTCCTTTCTTTTATTGGTTATCTACTAATTAAATAAATCGTAATCCAACATCATAACAACGAAATGCTGGTTAATGTCCTCGTCATAGTCAGTGCTGATAGTGCCGTTAAGACTGATTTTGTAGTTAATTGTAGCAGGGTTGAGGTTGTCAAGCCAGTCCTGTGCTGTGCGTTCCAATTGTTCTGTTCTGGCACCATCTTCTACAAACACGCCATTGTTGAACGGGTCTATATCTGGCACAAAGATTTGCACAAGCACAATGCCTGTCTGTATCTGCGAGGTCCGGCCAGACATAAAAGTTACGACAATATCCTCTGCTTTGCTATCTCTGGGGCGGTAGCCTTTGCGGTATATCTGCCCATTAACAGCACTTGCGAGGGTAGTGCCACGCAAAAAAGACATAAAGTCGCCTTGTATTTCTTTTGCTGTCTTTGTCATAACTTCATTTGTCTAACTAAATCTCTCGCCAAAGTCTCGGCACTTGCAAGCACGTCATAGCCTTTATGCTGAACGTGCACTGCGTAATTCATACCAGCTACAACGATAAGGACAAGGTCGCTGGGATAACTTGCGGCTATCTGCTGTGCAAATGAACAACCATCTGTAGAGCCTTGTAAGCCTTTCTTAACAACACCGAAATCGGAACTGCCGATGATATTGCCTTTGTCAGCAATGACATATCCGATACTACTGCGGAGGTTGCCAGTTTGGTCCGTGTATGAGCCTTTGCGACGAGCTTCGGCAACACATCGCATACCAAGCGACTGCAATTGCAAGATAATAGCCTTGCGGATATTATCTTTGCTTGACTGTAAGCCTGTGGTGTCTAAATTCGTCTTAATCGGCATATCACACAATGATTTTAGTTATCCCTCTGGTGTCAATGTACTCATAGCTTATAATGCTAAATTCGCCAATTACATTATCACTGCTGTCTGTCAGCTTCAACTGTTCCGTGGGGTGGGTATCGCCTTGAACGTAAATCACATACTTTGCGTCTGTGAAATGCGAAGTGCCACTGTTGGCAAGCAAGTTGAGGTCAATTGTCGCCCAACGGCAAGCAATGTCATCACCCCACGTTATAGTTGTAGCAATTGGGTAGCCAGTAACTGGGTCTATTCCTCCAGCAGTTTTAGTCTTGAAAGAAACAATACCGTTGGCTACCACATCAGCGTGATGAGTTTTGATTAGAAACGTGTAAACACGATTTACCGTGAAATCTATGCCTACAATAGAACAGCTAAATGTCTGGCCATCTTGCATATTGATTTGGACTTCATCTGAAAGTTGAGGCTCAAATCTGCTGGGGCCTTTCACATACATCTTGTAGCAAAGAGTTACCTCTACTCCCCATTCGGTTTCCTGTAGTTGTTCTGATTGGTTTTCCTCTATATAACAAGAGCCACCATCAACAAATTCAGATGTACCGGCTGGCCTATAGCTGTATGTAGCGTTCCACTTCATTTCTAAAACATATTCGGATAAATGTAAACTGCTGGCTCATTCAGAAACTGCGAGTCATCTAACCCATTTTCGTTGCATAAAGCACGAATGCGGTCTTCGAGCCCTTTCCTGTCATAAGACTGGGATGTTGGTCCAAGACTTTCATTGGTTAGCGAAAGAAACGAAGTCAGAATAGTTATGGCACATCTGGCAATCAATCCCTTGTTTGCCGAGGTGTAGTTAGACTGTTCGTTCAGTCCTACATCAATAAGCCGTTTTGCACACCCATCATCAGACAGGGAATAAGGCTCAATTTCCGCTTTCAATGCTTCGAGGTTGGTCATCGCTCTTATTAGTTGAGGTGAGTTGTTTTGAGGCTGTAAATGCCCTTTATTTCGGTGATAATGGGAAGCAGTCTGCCTGCAGCCTGTGTGAACTCTGTGGGCTTCTGACCAGTGCTGTCACCAACACTCCACTGCGACACTTTGATACCATCGTTGGAGTTGATATAAGAAACGTTTTCTTCTTCTATCAAGTCGCTGTCCTCAACAGAGGGCTGGATAACTCCGATTGGTCCAGTGGGCAGGAATATGATGTGTTCGCTGTCTTCTGCACTGTTCAGCAGAGGATTGACGAGAGAGCGTTTTCCGTTTTTCTCAATAGCCATACGGCGAGTTACCTGCGTAATCGGAGGCAAACCGTAAGCTGTGAGGGCTGCGTTGAGGTCTGGTATAGTTACGATAGCCGAAGACTTGTCGTTACCATAGACCATCTTGCGAACAACTTTGTCTCGCTGGATAAGAACGAACATCTTGGGCGACATCATCATTTCTCCAACGGCTATGCCCTTGTCTTGCATTTCACGAACGATGTCTTGCAGGTCCTCAAATATGGTGAGGTTGCCAGCGGCCGCATTAGCCTCAGTCCATTCTACAGATGCAGTCTTTTTGTTGTCGGCTGGCATTTGGTAGTCTATGGCGTAGGTAGCAGGACCTTGGGGATTGTTGAATGACGATGTGAAAGTGGTAACACCTTCGTGGAACAGAGCGTTGAGGAAAATGTAGTCCAGAGTGTCTTTACATCCCAGATAAGCTGTCTCAACGTTGTTGAAAATGGTTTTCTGCAACTGCTGGATTTTGGCAGTGTCAGAGGTGCGGACACTTTCTAACACTTCATACAGCTGACGCAGACGAGAGGCTTCCATCGGGAATTTGTGACCGATACGAGGAATTTCGTGAGTCCAAGCACTAAAGCCTGTGGTTCCACGAAGCGGTGTGTTGCTGTCGTTGCCAAGCACAGAAGCCATTACACGGAAATTGTACTGGCCCATAAGAGCCTCCGCTGTCAGACCCATCTGGATGGGATTGGTGGTAAAATATTTATCCACCATCATTGGCGAAAATTTTGCAATTTCAGCTTCTTCGTACTTGTCGAACAGAATTTGCATAAAGCCGATGAGGTCAAGGGGCTTCAGATTGCGAAGCAGACCGTTTTGACTGTCGGCAAAAATTGATTTATTAGCCATAATTTAGTTCTCCTTTCTTAATACGATTGTGTGAAACGAATGTGGTTGTTCTCTGCGAGGTAGAAACCATCGGCTGATTTCTGCATAGCGACAACGGGCAGAATACGATGTTCGTAAATCGCATATTGCATTGTGTCGGCACACACATCAACGATAGTTTCATTGCCATCTTCACGCACCATTGTATCGGCAACTACAACACAGTTGGCTTTTATGAATTTGCCAACTTTAGTAGTGGTCACGGCTTTAGTCTCAGTGGTGGCGTCTGGATAAACTTTGAACAAAGTATCACCAGCGGCTCCACTTGCGAAAGCGGCATTGACTTCCAGCCTACCACTAACTTTGTCGTAAGAAACGACAGTTTTGGCGGTGCTCATTGTGGCATCACTTCCGACAGGTCCTTTGTAGAGCTTGTCGCCAGCTTCGATGTCCAGATTGGGCGTAACCATATAGATTTTGTTGCTGTTGTCGGCTGTGATAACGCCAGCGGAAACAACATCGCAGTCAGCCTCAACGACTTGACACAACACATTGCCTACAGAGAGGCCAGTGATGGTGCTGGAGAGCGTTACGATGTAACCATTGCTGGTATCGCTGATTGCGTTGATACTCACTGCAGAAGCAAAAGAACCACCCTCTGCGAGAGCGACTTTATCGCCTACTGCGAAGTTCGGATTGAGGAACGCATCGCTTTCCAATGTTACAATTTTGGCGTCTCCCTCATCAATGGATTTTACTTTGGCTGTTTTTACGATAAGGACTTTTCTGCTGTCCTCGTCACGACGTGCGAGAGTGCCTGCTGGAATAACATCACCCTCTACGAAAGATTGGCTCGTTTGGTCCAGTAAGAAACCACCGATTTCTCTTATGAGTGCACCAGTGGCAATGGGACGAGAGCCGTCATAAGTTTTGGTCCGTCTTTTCATTTTTTAATCTTTTTTGGGTTGAACGTGAGTTTTGAAAAAGTTTTCAGCGGCTGCAGCTGTCTCTTCTTTGCTGGCAACTTGGCGACCACTTGTTTCCATCCCCGGCAACTGCTGGGCGACTAATTTCTGCGACATACCACCAACAAACTCTTCGATTTTGGTGTCATCCACATCGTCTGGCACGCTTACGAACTCTCGCAAATACTCTGGAATATTGAACTTTACAAAAGCCGCATTAATCTTCGAAGAACGCTCTTGGTGCTTGCGTTCTGCAATCAGTGTGGCGTTTTGCTGTTCCAGTTGCGACATTCTCTGCTCAAGACTCTCACGCATTTGCTTTGCCCAATCTGGCTCTCCTTTGCTGGGAGTAGGTGGGGTTGGCTGAGGTGGAGCTGGCGGAGTTGGAGGTGTTTGCGGTTGTCTTTTCTGTGCCCATCTTGTAGCTTCGCCTTGTGAGCGTCTTGCCACATCTGCGATGAGATTGGCCACATTTTCAATCGCTGTTTCATCTGTTGAATCGTCCGTGATGTCAGCACCGAGAACTTCGGTTATGCCATTCACGTAATCTTCGGAAAGACCCATATCCTTGCATTTGTCTTTCACTTTTTGTGCTAAAACTTTATTCATATTTTTTTATTTAAAAATTTGTGCAAATATACAAAATAAAACGCACATTATACACGTTATTAATCTGCACAGATAATGCAGACGTTATCTAACATCGGTATTAAGATAATAAAAATATTTTTCAATAACCGTCCTACAATATACACGCAATGAGCAACGAGAAAAAAATTATCAAGGTCCACTTGCACAAATCTTTCAACGGAAAGAATGACTATTATTTTAGCAATCTTTCTAAAATCTATTCAATTCTTTCATCGTCTTTGCTGGGGATTTGTAAGCAAGCTCTAATCAATTACAAATTCTACGACAAAGAATTTTATGCTAATTCGTTTTGCACCATCGAAACAATAACACTCTATTGATATGAAAAAAATTAACTACAGAAAGTTACGAAATGAGCTATTAAAACGCACAGAACGTTATGCAGAGGGTGTCCGTTTGCTATACGAACAGGCACTTGCAGATATAGCCAAAGAATTTGTCGCTGTAAATTACGACCCAAACAAAGTGTTTTCATTTGAAAGCTGTGGCAAGTTCACCAGAATAGATGCCATTATGAGTAGCCTGGAACGTCAAATTCAGCGTGTGGTGGAGAAAAGTATTGCTATGGAGTTTGGAGAGGCTTATAAGGGCTGTAATGAGCTTATAGAGCAGGTTTTGGGCGACAGGATAAACACAGTTATACTTAATGCGTTTATGCCGAAAGTTACAAGCGGTAATGCCGCTAAAGCGTTCATCATTGCCAACAAGAGCGGTAACATTATTGCTTCGCAGAGAGTTTGGAACGGTGCTGTGCTGGGCCAGATGGAAACGGCTGTCGAAGAAGCTCTAATTGACGGTATGCCTGCCAAACGTATGGCAAAACTCATAGAGCAATTTTTGAACAATCCAGATGACTGTTTTCGCAGGTTTAGAATTAAGACTGGCGTTGATGCCAGCGGTAAATCTATGTACGGTCGCAAATGGAAAAAGCGTATCACTCACCAAGACGGTAGCACAACGTGGAAAGACGCAGACCCACGAAACTACCCTACTGGGCAAGGCGTTTATCACTCGTCTTACAAAAACGCTTTGCGTTACACAAGGTCAACCACAAACATTGCTTACAGGACTGCAGACTATGACAGATACCAAGAGCTGTCGTTTGTCATTGGGATCGAAATCCACACAACCAACAATCCCAATCACAAAGAGGACATTTGCGACTACCTTGCTGGTACATACCCAAAAGAGTTCAAATGGACTGGCTGGCACCCAAACTGTATGTGCTACCAAATACCGTTACTTGCCTCCGTTGCTGAGGTAAATAAAATGGCTGACGAAGTGATGAGAGGTGGCGACCCAAATGACATACAATGCCGTAACGAGGTAACTGAATTGCCACCTAACTTTGTTAGCTGGCTCAACAAAAACAAAAGCAGGTATCGCAGTGCTGAAATAAATGGCACAATTCCATTTTTTTTGCGTGACAACACTCGTTTCGTAACTACTGGTTTAAATAATTCACTTTCTACTGATAAGATTAAAACGATGAGGATTGTTGACTTATCTGAAACAGAACGCAAAACAATCATTAAAAACATTAGAGAGTTAAGAAAGTCTGCACATTTATTCTCCGACGTTGATATTCATATAACTATTGAACAACTTCCAGAAGGTCGAATGTTGACTTATAACAATGGCTTACTACAAATTACAAACTTAGAATATGAGCTTGTGGACGGAAGAGTGTTTGGGCCTGCTAAATCTTTGCAGTCTGCTTTTCGTAAATTAAAAAACAAAGAGCAACTTGATTTTAACGAGGAATATGCAATTGAAGCCTTGTTCCACGAAAGCATACATTCACGAATGAAGCCTAAAGTATTTTCAATTATTGACGGTAATATCAACGAAATTTGCACACAGTTATACGCAAGAGAAAATTATTCATCCATCTTGTCAGTTTTTGGTGTTGAAGCTGTTAACCAAGACGAAATTAAAATAAACGGATACGGATATAATGGTGGCTGTAATCTACTCCGTAGATTTTTCACGACTGAAAAGAATTTGGACAGCCAGTTAATAATGAACTTATTAATGAGTGATGACATTTTTAACGAGTTTATGGCTATATTATCGAAATTCAATCTCTCTCAACGAGAAAAAATCAATTTACTTAAACAACTTATTTAAAAATGCTTATAACTGCTCCAGTCCACATTCATTATTTGGAAAAACTTGTGGGTGTCATCTGGTAATTTATCAAGATATTTTTTTGCCCTTTTCTTATTACCTCTCTCCAAAAAAAGATAATACAAGTGTTCGTAAGCTTTACTCTGTTCCATACCATCAATATATTCTGAACGGGACATAGTAATGCCAAAGAGATTTTTTAACTCGTCATCTGTAACTTTATAGTCAAATATAGTTTCCATACTCGATTAACGTTATTGTATTTTTTTTATTGTGCAAAAAATAATCAAACTATTATAAATCTTTCTTTGTTTAGATAATATTGCCATTATACCAGCTTTGAAAAAAGGGCTGTCAGATAACTGACAACCCCCAACGTAATAAAAAAAAGCAAAGTAGTTGTTTCACTTTTTCCTAAAATGACCATTGATACACTCTTTGTCAAGAAATTGGCTCCACTGCTCAAACTCACAGCGACACAAAAACGGTTTGCGTGGCGGATATGCAGTGAGTTCGTGATAATCATAGGAGTATTTACACTCACGACACTTGCCCAGAATGGGCTTAATTTGAGTTTTGAGAGCTTTTTTTGCCATACAAGGGGGTTTATATTGCCGTTTCAAAAATGTCGCTTATATTGGCTAATTTTTTGCGTTCATCTTCTACAGCTTGGTCCTTTTTAATCAAATCCATTTCCTTATCTGCATTAGGTACGATGTACGACTTTTCGAGCAGAGTTTTCATAGAGAGGGCTCCAGCCGAATACTGTTTCAGAGCATCGTCTAACAGCTGTGTGAGGTCTGCACCAAACGGCTCTTGAAATTCGTGTTCTATAACAAGTTCATCGTATGAGCCACTGGCAACATCCAGAACATTGCCCATAATAGCTTTCATCAAACTACTTACTCTTGACAGATAGCCATCGTGTGTTTCCTTTCTCTTGTCAGCTTTGATTGTGGCTAACATCATTATCTGGCGTAATGTGGCGCCGCTGGCGTTTGATAAGCCTTTCAATTCTTCCAAAGTGATGTTTGGCGTGAAAGTCTTATTCATTACTTGCTCATCCAGAGCGTCTATTTCGTCTTGACGTGCTTGGTTTGCGTTTGACCTTTCGAGGTACTTAATATCACCACCATTTTTCAACACATAGAGCCTACTTTCCTCTTCCTGTTTGGGCAGGGTGTTCACAATTTCTGATGTGGCCACAAGTGCTGGGTCTGCAAAATTGTCATTGCTGTCAGCATTGTGAGAATATGCGTCTTCTATGCGTTCAATAATGGTCTGTCCACCCTCCCACTCAACTTCTTGCTCAAACACTATTACAGGTATCTTGCCGACAACGTTGGGTAGCACCTCTACTTCCCAGCCACCACCGTTCACGTTCTTACACAAGTAAACTGTTTCCTTTGTGTAGATGTTGTACTGATATACAGACTTGTTTTTGGCATCCAGCGTGGTATAACCCCAAGCAAACGCCATAAGCCTGTCATATTGGTCGAATAACGTGTAAATATCATCATTTTTGCTCTTTGCAAGCACTCTGATAAGCATTTTAGCCACTCCATCTTCTTGGTAGGTGTGGAATAACATAGCTGAACAACCCTCACAACCAGCATAACGTTTTGCCTCTCGCAAATGAGCGTCAAAACGACTATCTTTTAGATGTCTAACAAGTTTGTTGAACTTGTCATCCATTCGTTCATTGAACAGGTCAATCTCTGCGATGGTGTCCTCAACACTCTGGTCGTGCTCTGGCTGGTCAAGTAACTCTTGCAATTGCTGGCGTTCATCTTTGCGTGGATTGGGTGTGGCGTTACTCCACAGCACTGGCCTACCATAAATGAAAACCAATGCTATCTCATTGATGAACTTGTGATAAGGTATTGCAATACGGTTCACATCTTTGTTTCTGATGAAGTTGCCACTTTTGTCGTATATGGTCTTTTTGGGGCGGCTCATCACTTTGTGCGTTTCCGTGTTATACTCCAGCAAGTTGTGTTCGGAACGCTCTGAATGCTTTTCCATCATACCAATGGCTCTTGTTACATCTTTGTTTTCAAGCAACTCGGTAAATGACTGTTTGTAACCAATCGTTGCATTGATTTCGTTGGCAATCCTGCCAAAAACCTTTTTAAGTCCTTCTTTTAAAAACATAGCTTTAAAGTATTAAGTTTGACAAACGTTTTTCTATATCTTTCGGAACTGCTAAATCTGTATAATCAAAATAGCAACGCATAAGCATTGCATCACGCCAGTCTGGACTATGACCAATGTCCTCTTTAATTTCAGCTTTAGGTTTCAGTTGAAGCCTGCCATCACTATCACCATTCCACGTTTGTAGTTGCTCTATTTCCATTACAATTTGCTCTAAATCTTCTTCTGAAACAAGGGTTGGCACAAATCCAACATCGTGGTTATTTATGTGGTCAGCAAGGCGGTAGCCACATTGTGTCTGCAAGTTCATAAAGTTTTCGGCTGTGTATTCTGTCGGCTCTATCAATGGAGTACCATTGTTTCTAAAACCGACACAGCCAGTATGGTCTATAACACCACCACCAACACCGTCCTCATCCGCTATGCAACGAGAGGACGGTATGTGATAGAGCCTTTGGAAATGGAGAATACACTGCTCTATCTCTGTTGTTGATGAGGTGTCAAATGAACATAAATCTACGACAGTATAGCCGTTCCAAACAAGTATTCTTGCTTTGTCAGAACCAAAGCGAGCTATATCTGCGGTGAGGTAATACTGTCCGTTTTGGACTGCTATTTTGTTGCCAAAGATAGCACATATATCATCGTACTGACAAAGTGCATTGGGATTGTCCTCATAGTCCCAGTTGCCTTTCAACAGACGTTCTTTTTTTACTTTGTCTCCAATTTCACGTAGCTTTTCAATGTATCCGCTTTCAATAAATGGATTTTCTTGTACCAAACACGGCATATAGCACTTCTTATCATCCAGCACACCTTTCTTCCAAGGCTCATAGAATATGCGGAACATCCAGTTTTTTTTCGGGTTGCAGGTAATGAATAACTTTCCGTAAATACCATAGGCATCGTTCATTTGGCGGTTGATACGAGTGCGGAGGGTGTCGTAAGCATCGAAGCACACCTCACCGGCCTCTTCAATCCAACCGCTGGTGTACTCGATGGAGCCGAGGGTTTCAAAGAATGGGTCGCTGGGCTTTTTCTCCAAGGCCACGAAGTCGATGCGAGAGCCGTTGTAGAACTGGAAATAGTTATACCCACCGTTGAAATGGTAGAGGGTATCGGGTATCTCGTAGGCTTTCATAACCTTGTAAAATGTAGGTAGAGTGGACTCCATCAGACGTTTCAGCACGGCACGACCGACAAAGTATCTCGTCTCTGGGTAGGCGAGGGCCATAAACAGTTCCCACGTTGCTCCAGTCCACGACTTGGCACCACCAGCAGCACCACCATAAAGAAATTCAGAGTGTTCATTATCAACGAGGACACGGAGAGCGGCATCCTGCTTTTCGTGCTTCTTATCCTCTCGGACGGTCACGAAATCGAACATACCACGCTTGAACGCTTCCACCTTAACAGAAACGTCCAATGGTACTTCCGCATTCCAATTCCTCGAACTCATTGCACTTTAACTTTTCTTGGCTTTCTTTAGTAAGGCCATTAGGGTTGCTAACTCGCTATCCGATAAGCCGGAAAGGTCGAGATTGTTGGTCTGCTTAATCTCAACTTCCTCTCCCTCTGTGTAGCCACGCTTTTTACCCTTGGTTTTAAGATGGAATATGATGGCTGTCATATTGTCATCTTTAATCTGGGCCAGCAACTTGCTTTCGGTGAAGTCAATCAAAGACTCCTCAACCTCGTGCATCAGAGCATCGAGTTTGGGGTCTTTCTGTCGCCACTCATAGAGGGTGGTTCTACTGACACCGAGGGCAATGGCCGTGGCTGACATATTGGCTGCTTTCTTCTCATACACGTCGGCGATGGCTTTCCTCGTCGGCTTCTTTTTGGTCGCCTTTTTTATCTGTTCATTCTGTAAGTCGCTCATACTACATTAGGTATTGATTAATATTTTTGTATCTATCTGACAATCTGCCATTAACAAACATCGTTGCCTCTTGAATGTACTTGGCATTTTCCTTTACTCCCTCAATGACAACCCTCTTGACCATATCCGAAAAGTCCTCGCTGGCTTCTTTTGCAAGGGCGTTTGGCAGATTATCCACCGCCATTACTGAAATATTGTCGCTGTTTTCAAACAGTTTTGCCTCTTGTAGGGAGTGGTCGATGTCATAGAACGGAGAGGCGTGGGTCGAGTACCTGGTCGTGGTGGCCACACTACCCTTTACGTCGCAAGTGATGTCGCCAACAACACGAATACGGTTCTTTGTGCCTTTCACCAGTCTTTCTTCGAGGTACACCGGGGCGCCGTGCTGGTAGCAATGACAGCAGAGCAGAATGTCGGTTGTCTCTGCATAGGGGAAGAAACGAGAGGCGAAACGCTCTGGGTTGGCGTGGAATGTCGCAGGGTCGAACTTGTAGCCGTAGGTGTCAAAGGTGAGGTCAGCAGCACCGACGATACTGTAGCACGTTTCTTCGTTCACCATATACTTGAACTTACAAGCAGGGGTGTACTTGATGCCGATGGCGTTGAGGATTTCACGCACTCCGCTGGCGACACGTCCGTAGCCAATGATGAGGATTTTCACCTTGCGCTGGAGCAGGATAGGCGACACCTTGGCGAGGTTGTCGAGAACCATTTGCTTGGTGAATGTCTCGTTGAGTTTGGGCAGATCGTAGCAGCCATACTTCTCACCATAGAGGCGTAGGGTGTCATATACTCCAGCGATGCCAGCCCAATAACCAAAGGCGATGATGCGCTTGCCGTGATTGTCTTTGATAAGTTCGTAGTCGGTGAACGTGATATGCCTCTCTTTGAGTGCCTTGAACAGTTCTTTATTGTAGGGTGGTTTATCGTCAAGATGGCCAAAGAAGAAATAGTGTTTGTTGGGTATGATAGAGGCTGTAGAGGGTTCTTTTACGCCTAATATGAGGTCGCAATCAGAGAGGTTTGATGACACGGTTGCACCAGACGACAAATACTCGCTATCGGGGATGATGCGAGTATTGCTGGGCTGCACCACAAAAGAGAGGGTGCGGTCGATGTCGAGCAGTTCACTGATTGTCCGAGGGGTCAGCGGTGTCCGGCTCTCCAGATTTCTTGTTTCGCTTACTATTCCTATTTTCATCGTCCAATGCTTTTTTGGCCAGTTCCAGCAGCTTCTGGAAGCGTGTGCTGGTGGACTTGATTTGATACTTACGCTCGATGGCTTTCATCAACTGGAGGTAGAACTCCTCGTTATCGTTAGCGTCGGCGAGGATGACCATATCGTGTGTAGTGGTTTGTTCCGCGACGATGCCAAGCAATTCCTCCAGCAGGGCCTTTTCTTTCTTGTAAAACACCAGCGAGACAGAGTACTGTTCCTGTTCCACACCGAAGCCGATATTATCGACTGCAATGGGCGTTATCTCGTTGATGTCGATGTTGGCAAACTCCTTGAACTCAATGGACTGGATTTGCTCGAAGAGGCGACGGAGTATGCCCTTATCATCCTCACCGTGAAGAGAGTTGTGTGAGGTCTGGAGGGCAATCAACTCGTCGTGGGTCATATCTTCCTCTTCGGCGTAGATAACCGGCACCGTCTTGTAGCGGAGTTGGACGGCAGCACGGTAACGGTGGTGTCCGCTGAATATCTGATATACGTCGCCTTTCTTCACACAACCGATGGCAGAACTCAAACCACCGCTGATTTTGATGTTCTCAACGAGGCGGTTAAAGTACGCATCCGTCATTACGTTGGCGTTAAGCTCGGACTCCTGGAGCTTCTCTATGGCGACCTCTGCTAATTTCCATTTAGCCATTTTTCTGACTGCGTTTTAATGATTGTTGATATTGGTTTATTATTTCTTCATTTCCAGCTATTTGCCCAAGGTTGGTGACGTACATAAGGTAGTCCTCGAATACGTCCTCTTTCTTCCACTTGCTTTTGTCAAACTTGGTGAACTGACCTCGGTACTTCATCGATACCGGGGCGTGGGTGTAAACCTTGGTGTAGATGTAGGAGATATAGCGTCCAGTAGCCCTTGATATGGTGCGTTGTACTTGCTTGGACTTGATGCACATAAGAATGAGTTTGCTCAATCTCGGCACATTGTTGTTGGTGCAGAAGTCGGAGAGTAGCCACAAGTCAAAGTCCACTATCTTGGAGTAGTCGAAACCGAAGCCACCCAGCACGTCATTGTCGTAGAGGACCAGAAAGCCGAACTTGCAGAGCGACACCTTGCGAACTTTCTTGATGTATCGTTGCTGGAAGAAACGGAGTTGGCTGGGGGTTACTTGGACGATTTTCAGTTTGGCAGGGTCGGTGATTTGAACGTCATCCTTTGGCTCTGTGTAACTGATAAGGTCGGCACCGTCTTGGTGGTACTCTATGCGGTTCTTTTTCACGTCTTTGGTGGTGTAGAGAACCTTGTTGCCACTCTTGGCCAGTTTGTTCATTCGGAGATACTGGTTGGTGCTCATCATAAACAAATCTGTGCCGGACGGCAGATTTTCCTCGACGTGGTTGTAGTAGGTGGTCAGATCTTCAAACGTGAGTGCATAGTCGCTGTTCTTATGCAGCTTCGTAATGGTGGAGTGGTTTTTCTTGTAGCTGTCGAACTGGAAGAAAACGTCGCCACCATCCTGCAGGGCATCGTTGAGCGTTCCGAGTTTGTAGGTGCAGGACGTGAGGAACTTGGCGAGTTGCTGGGCAAAATTTTTTGCCTCCTTGAAGGTCTCGTCGAAACTATCCTTGATGCTGTCGAGTTGCTGCTGGTAGTATTCCTGGGCGCGAAAGTTATTCTTGATGCTGTGGAATATCAAAAGCAGGGCCAGTTGGGTTTCCACATCGTCGCTGTTGCGCTCCTCCAAGAAATAGGCGTACTCCTTGTAGTGTACTTTCAGTTGGCCGGTAGCAACGAGGTAGATGGCGTGGTTGAACTCATCGTTATTATAGATGGTGATTTTCTTATACTTACTCAATTTCATTTCGGTGCTGTAGAGCTTCGGATTGACACAAGATAGGGTATCTCCAGTATTCTCCACCAGTACTGAAAAGAAACTCGAATTGAGGTCGATGTGTGGGTGTATATAGATGTCTTTATTTTGGCTTTCTACGTCGGCATAATAGATGAGAGGGGGTGGGCAGATTGGGAGGCTTAGAGGGGCTTTTATGAGGCTTTTGAAGTCGTTTATGGTGGTGATTTGTTTGAAATCATCCTCGGTGTGGGTGATGGCATACTGAACGAAGCGGTATGAGAACATAACGCAGTTCACCATTTCCTCAAAACTGGTGGTGGAGTTGAAGCAACGGAACTCTACCGTTTTACGCTTGAAATAGGATGCTATATTGACGATGCAACGGTCATAGCCCTTGCAGCTGTTGTTTTCAAAGACACGTTCAATGCCACGAAAATCGGCGGCCGCTTTCACGCCTACATATTTCTCCAGCGTGGGGCTGGGGCGGTAGATTTGTAGGTCGGAATACTCTGGGGTGTGGCATATCTCTTTGAGCAGTCCGCTGGTGTAGTAACTCAAATAAAAGATGTTCTTGACCTCATCTACAGTCAAGTCGCCAATGTAGATGTGGACTTGCAAGGCGAGGTCTCTGATGGCTTGGGCGCCGTTCTGACGTGCGCTGTCGATGAACTGTTTGAGCCGGGCAAAGTCTTTATGGCAGAGGTGCATCGGGTCGGTGTTCAATTCACCACCAATGGGAACCGTCTTTCTACCCTCACTCATATCTGTGTTCTGAACAATCTCGTCTTTATCCCAGACGAAGCCGTCCGGCATTTCAACTGACGCACGGACAACATCGGCAAGTTCCCACTCGATGCCGAATGTTCTCTTGGTAATAGCAAGTTTACTCATAGCTAATCGAATAGAGAGGTTTGGGTGGGTTTGGGAGCAGGGGCAGGGGCTTCAAACTCACGGATATTCAGACCAAGTTCTTTATTGAGAAAATCAGCCAGCAGATGGCGGTGGCAAAAATCACCGGGCTTCTCATAGCAGAGCAGGGCCACGTTGCGACCTTGGGCTATGGTGCAAATTTCTCCGAGTATGCTCTGTGCGCCACGTTTACGCAGTATCTCGTCATACAGTTCAAGATACTCTTCGTGTTCGCAGTCATCCGACAGCATATAGCGTGTCGGGGCCACCGAGAACATATTGACACCCTCATAGAAGCGTGGCTTCCATCGGGCAATACCTATCGGCATTACTCCAGCCTTGTGTAGGGCTTTGAGGTTTCCAAAATATGATGTGTATATCTCCATTTTAAGTGTGTATATAGTACAATAACGCTGAATTGTGTAATATATTGTGTAGCAGGTTAGATATTTTGAATAAACGTGTATATTATACGTTTTTGTTCAATAGGTCAGATAGTTGGTTTCGTGCAGACTGAATATCGAGGCCGTCATTTTCTCCGAGGTAGGTGGTGATGGCCTCACGGAACTGGTCGAATGAGCGGACAATGACGTACTTGTTGCCAGCACCCTCACACTCTCTTTGCCAGTTTCTTTGCGTTTCTCTTTGCAGCCCCTTTGCAGTTTTCATTTCGATGCAAAGAGACCCGAAACCACCTCTCGGAACAAGCAGGATGACGTCGGCTACACCGGCCACCATTCCCTCTTTCTTTAGGATGCGCCCTTGGCTTTCGCTGGTTGCTACACCATTGGGAACAGCGAAAAGCAGATAGGCGTACTTGGGGAAGCAGAGGCGAAAGTAATTGACACACGACTGCTGGAGTTTGCTCTCGTTGTGTCTCATTCTTTCTCTGCCTCCTCTCTGCTGTAACCAAAATCAACCTCGCGTTCTGGCAGACCGAATGGGCCAGTTTTGTACAATGACCAGTATTCAGCACCGAGTGTGTTCTTTCCCATTTTCGTGAGCAGTCTGCGGTTAATACCATAATGGTTGATTGTCTTTCCTTTGACAATGACTGTCAGACGGTACTGGACTCCGAAGAGCCACGCCTTGATTTTCTTAATCCTTTTCATCGTAGAACAGTTCAAAGATGTAAAAATGTGTTACGTTTGCTTGCATAGTTACTTGCGTTCTGACGTTGAGGTAAGCGTCAATCCAGTACATACCATTCCATTTCAGAACGAGCATTTCGCCAGTACTGGTTCTGCAAAGGACCGGGCGACCAGCCCACGGCTTGTGGGTGGTCGCGTCAGTCCATTCGTTTGTTAGGAGTGTGTTCATTCCTCTTCCTCGTCTTTTTGTGTGTAAGCGAAGCAGAACTCCGCTGGCACAACAACACTACAACTGATTACAGAAGCCGAGTTGGTACGGAGAATGACATTGTTGGCCGTTTCACCTCTCTTGGCCTTCTCTTCTGCAACCCAGCGGTCGATGATGACCTTGGCACTCTCCACGTTCTCCGCGAACACTACAAAGTGGCTTGTAAAGAGTGATACTGGCTCTTCGCCGGGGTCTTGCTGCATAGACTCCACTTCGACCATATACCACCACCTATCAGCGGAGATATTGCGTTTTTCATCATCTTTCTCTGGTTCGATGACGATGCAGTCGGAGAATGTCTTGATGCCTTCGATGGTGAACGTGCCTTTGTAGTTCAGTTCGATGTAATCCTTGGCCACCTCGTAGGCAAGCAGGGCATTGTCGGCTCGGAGCAACATTTTCAGCTTTCTGGCACCATCCACCTTGACATTCCACAGACGGAAACGCATACCGCTGACGAGGTTCCCTTGACGCTGAATGTTGCTCAACCTTACCTCTTTGATGTACTCGCATTGGAGATTGAAAAGCAGGGCAGAGAAGTCATCTGAGGACAATTCTCGACCTTTCTCGAAGATGAACTCGTTACGATCCATCGAAACCACCTCTCCAGTATCTTCGTCGCAGAAATCTTCGATGTACTTTTTGACAACCGGCTCGGCTGTATAGCGGAACACATTTCTGTCTACCGCCTCCAGTTCCTCGGTGTTATGCACCGTTACAATTACTTCTTTTTTCTTGCTATCCATATTATGATTGTTTAGATGTTTGAATTTGCTTTTCCCAACATTTCGGCCAGGCTTGATAGACTTGACCATCGAGCAGACATCCGTTGGCTTTCTTATCACGCTTGACACCATCCTCGCCGTAGGTTCCCCATTGCTTGAAAAAGAATGGCACACCCTGCTCGTCGCATTGACGTTTGATATTCATCACCCACTCTTTCTTCATTGGTCTGGCTTGGTTGCCGGACTCACCACCGACTATCACCCAATCGATATTGAATAGGTCAAGTTCGCCGAGGTCGCCCAGCAGGGGTTCGCAGGAAAGAAAGCGGACTGGAGCTGTCTTGATTTCTGCAAGCCAAGGTATTCTTCGTTTTGCCTCTGCGTTTTCCACCGTTGTACCAATCCAGCAGTTGGACGATACTTCCCTGCCGTGAGTAAAGTAGTCGTGCATATTGGCTATTCGTTTCGTCAGCAGCTGGTAGGTGTGTCTCGGTGTGAGGGTGATTGTGGTGGTTACACTATCCACAAACTCAAATGGCACCTCATCGTGGAAGAGGTCTGCCATCGAGCAGACGAAAAACATACTCGGCTCCTTGACTTTCATCGGTTCTCTCAATGCCTCTGGATGCAGAGTGAGTTGGAAGCCGTTGGCATAGCGTTTTTGGCCCATACCTTGCAGACGTTTCGCCATCACCTCAGCGTAGCAATGGGCGCACCCTGCAGAGTACTTGGTGCATCCAGTAACCGGGTTCCAAGTGCGTTCAGTCCACGCAATTTTAGTCTTATTCATAACACAACCTCCTTTTTTATTCTTGCCATATTAAATAGATGTTGTAATTCGTGTACATATAAAACACACGCACTTGTTAGCTTAAAGTTAGGCTCGTCGATAGCCACAAACACAGTTTTGGAGCCTTTATGGTACGTCGCTAACAAAGTGGTGTTTTTCTGCATTTCCGTAGTTTTACTCTCGGGGAAAAATCCATACTCAAACCCATTCTTCTCCAGTATCTTATTGGTGAGTGGGATGGGCTCGTAACCGTTAAGCGACATACAGCCGGTATGCCCATCTCGTGTTTCGTAGTCTGCATTATGCTCATATATAGCGATAATCTTCACTGGTATTGAGTGACCGCCTCGTTCAAGTTTGCGAACTAAATCGCCAATCATAAGTTCAGTTGCTTTCATATTGATTTATCTTTATTGAATTGATTACTATTAGGATGCCCCCCCCCCGAAGGTGTCTGGCATTTTCATAAAACAGAGCCATACCGTTTTACCAGTACCAAGGCGCTTGTGTCCGAATAGGGGCTGGCGACCTATGACTTTCAGAACTGTCTTTAATTTGAGCTGTGTCTCTGCCCACTTGAACACAAGTACACCATAATCATCGAGGACGCGAAAACACTCATCAATACCCTTTCGCAGGGTTTCTTGCCAGTCATCAAGTTTGCCGTATCTCTTATAGAGGTTGGCTGCTTTACCGGCCCACACAAGGTGTGGTGGGTCGAATACCACCAACTTGAATGATTTATCTGGGAATGGCATATCCGTGAAGTCGCCTACAATGTTAGGGTGGACGATTACCGTCTGACCATCCGACAGAGTGCAAACCTCATCGCGTTTATCCATAAACACGACATCTGGGTTGTCTTTGTCGAACCAAAACATTCGACTGCCACAGCAAGCATCAAGAATTGGCTTTTCCATTGTTGGCCTCCAGTTGTTTGAATACATTTACCTTGTCAATACCGAGAGACATTCTGCTGGCTCGTTTATACATTTCCATTTCTTCTTCTGTTGGCTCTGGTGTATTTTTCGAGCGTCGCAGAAGCAAATCATTTGCATCGAGGAAAGCGTAAAAGAATGCGTCCGCCTGCTTCTTTAACCCATTAAAAAGAACCTCATATTTGCTGGTTAATTCAATGAACATTGTTGCTGTGCAAGTCATTACAACATTGTGCTTCTTTCCGTCCGCATAGTGTTTTATGGTGGCTCTTACGTCGCGTGGCAGTTTGACCAATGGCAGATACATTATCTTGAAATCGTTGTTCATTACACAAGCAATCTGCTTCATCAAATCCCAACAAAAGATGCCGTCAATATAGTAGGTGTAGATATTTTCTTTCTCGTCTGCAAGGTCATCCTCTGTGATACCGTACTTTGCCATCAACTCCTCTACACGTCGCCGGGCATTGTCTTTCTCGCCATCGACACCATCATCTGCCAATCTGCGGAGCTTTTTCAGTTTCTCTATGATTTCTTCCTTGGTCATAGCAATCACTTTATGAGTTTGAATGAATAGGCGAGCACCCACGGATTGCTCTCCCAAGTTCCGCTGCCGGAAACTTTGTCAATAAGGGTGGCAAAAGCCTCCTTGGGGTATATGCTTCTAATCGTTTTTGTCAATCCAAGTTTATCATAATAAACAAGCACTGATTCTTCGTGAAATGCAGCGTTTCCCCAACCGTTGTTTATAAAATTCTTGCTAAATCCCTCTCTATACACATCATCATCGCTAATATCCTGCAACCGCTCAACCTTGATGTCGGTGATTTGAATTTGGTGGGGCATTGGCCAAGGTGCAACAAACATTTTGTTGGTCCACGCTCTTGAACCAGCATAATATCCAATCACGTGCTCTTTTACACGGTCTGGTAATTCGTTCAGAATTTCTCCATACGCTTGTGCAACTGCGACTATCTCGCCGTTTTTGTAGTAGGAGTGTTTTTCTGATATGAGGTAGCCCACTAAACACTCGTGGTCAGACAGGGCATCCAACGTGGCATTATAGTACTCTTCTCTATACTGCGAGAGGGCATATTTCAAATCCTTTTGCAGGATTAGCCGTCTGGTCATCGTCTTTCTGCCATCCAAAACTGCTTTGGTAAGGCCGTACTGGTCATTGAACATTATCTTTTTCATCAGTAGTCCTCCCCATAGTATTCTTTCATATAGCAACTTTCGCAGAGCGTTCCGTAATCGTTTACGTCACTCTCGCTCATCGGTGCGCCGCAGTATTCACATTCACGCACTTTGACTTCGTGGACTTCGTGCACCACCTCTTCGATGGGCCTGCCACCATAGATTACTTTTACATTTTCCATATATTTTTTAAAAAAGTTTGTATTGTCCTTGTTTTTCTCCTATATGGTTTCGGTTATCATTTCGTTTTCTTCAAGAAGACCCATCC
>JAEEGH010006271.1_pt1 | contig 29228 bp, 22 predicted proteins | sample 9134181 | NCBI WGS metagenome assembly JAEEGH01 (sample SAMN16246544, study PRJNA631951) | gut metagenome | biome: gut microbiome; feature: rumen; material: DP-attached | host: Bos | place: Iran: Karaj | collected 2018-10 | reverse complement strand
CCACCACGATGTTTCCGGCACGGACTCTCCGTTCCGTGAGACCTCGAATATCTACGACGGCTCGCAGTTCACGGCGGACATGGCCGTCCAGAACGTCATCGGTGACGGTTTCCGCGGCGCCACGTGGGTGTCCATCCACAACGGCGGCGGCGTGGGCTGGGGCGAAGTCATCAACGGCGGCTTCGGCATGGTCATCGACGGTTCCGAAGACAGCGCCCGCCATATCCGCGAAATGCTGTTCTGGGACGTGAACAACGGCATCGCCCGCCGCTCCTGGGCCCGGAACGAAGGCGCCCGCTTCGCCATCGAGCGCGAAATGGCCCGCACCCCTTCCCTCAAGGTCACCCTCCCGAATTTCGCAGACGAAACCCTTATCCGCAAATCACTGAACGAACTATGATCCATACCATTTCCACCGGCCGCATCACCCTCGAGCGCCTGAAAGAAATCATCGACAACCACGCCACCCTCGTCCTCTCGGAAGAGGCGAAGATGGCCATCCTCAAATGCCGGAAGTACCTGGATGCCAAGATGGAAGACCCGGAAAGGCCCCTGTACGGCATCACCACGGGCTTCGGTTCCCTGTACAATGTCACCATCCCGAAGGACGACCTTTCCCAACTCCAGCACAACCTGGTGATGTCGCACGCCTGCGGCGCCGGCGAGACCGTCCGCCCGGAGATCGTGAAACTGATGCTCTTCCTCAAGGCCCAGAGCCTGTCCTACGGCCATTCCGGCGCGCAACTCATCACGGTCCAGCGCCTGATCGACATGTTCAACGAGGACATCCTCCCGGTCGTGTACCAGCAGGGTTCCCTCGGCGCCTCCGGCGACCTCGCTCCCCTTGCCCACCTGAGCCTTCCGCTCATCGGCCTGGGCGATGTCCTGTACCAGGGGAAGGTCCGCCCCGCCGCGGATGTATGGGCCGAGAAGGGCTGGGAGCCCATCACGCTCCAGTCCAAGGAAGGCCTGGCCCTGCTCAACGGCACCCAGTTCATGAGCGCGCACGCCGTCTATTCCCTCCTCAAGAGCATGCGGCTCTCCGCCTGGGCCGACCGCATCGCCGCGATGTCCCTGGACGCCTATGACGGCCGCATCGAACCGTTCCTCCCGCTGACGCACCTTATCCGCCCGCACACGGGCCAGATCGAGACGGCGAAGAAGTTCATGTCCACCCTGGAAGGCAGCGAACTCATCCGCCGGCCCAAGGAGCACGTGCAGGATCCCTACAGTTTCCGCTGCATCCCGCAGGTCCATGGGGCCGTGAAGGACAACATCAACTATGTCAAGTCGGTCATCGAGAACGAGATCAATTCCGCGACGGACAATCCGAACATCTTCCCGGACGAGGACATGATCATCTCCGCGGGCAACTTCCACGGCGAGCCCATCGCCATCCCGATGGACGCCCTCGCCATCGCCATGTCCGAACTCGCAAGCATTTCGGAAAGACGCACTTACCAACTCATCCACGGTCTCCGAGGCCTGCCCAAGTACCTGGTGGCGAATCCCGGCCTGAACAGCGGTTTCATGATTCCGCAGTACACGGCCGCCAGCATCGTCAGCCAGAACAAGGGCCTCTGCTGGCCCGCATCCTGCGACTCGATCCCTTCCTCGCAGGGACAGGAAGACCACGTGAGCATGGGCTCGAACTCCGCCACCAAACTCGTCCGCGTGGTGGACAACACCGAGACGGTCCTCGCCATCGAACTCTTCAACGCCGCCCAGGCCCTCGAGTTCCGCCGCCCGGCCAAGTCCTCCCCCATCCTGGAGCGCATCTTCGAAGACTACCGCCAGGCCGTTCCCTTCATCGACAACGACACCTACATGCACCCCCTGATCGAACAATCAGTCCGGTTCATCCGCCAGGAGCAGTATCTATGATCATCAAAAACATTGGCGAACTCGTCGGGATCGTGCCGGAGGGCGTGCTGCGGAAGCAGGGCGCCGAGATGGCGGAGACGGGCATGCTGAAGGACGCCTGGCTCGCCGTCGAGGACGGCAAGATCAAGGCCTTCGGCAAGATGGCCGATCTGGTCGGCCATGACGTCCCCGGCAGCGACTCTTCCGTCATTCCCGGCGGCGACTCCTCCGTCATTCCCGGCAGCGACCGGGAATCTATCGACGCCCAGGGAGGCATGGTCCTGCCCGCCTTCTGCGACAGCCACACGCATATCGTGTACGCGGGGAGCCGCGACGGGGAGTTCCTGGACAAGATCAACGGACTCAGTTACGAAGAGATCGCGGCGCGGGGCGGCGGAATCCTCAATTCCTCCGACCTGCTGCACGGGACATCGGAGGACGACCTGTTCGAGCAGTCGATGGTCCGCGTCCGCGAGATGATGCGGAAAGGAACCGGCGCCATCGAGATCAAGAGCGGCTACGGGCTCAATCCGGCGGACGAACTCAAGATGCTGCGCGTCATCCGCCGCATCAAGGAGTCCGTCCCGGCGCTCGTCCGCGTCACCTTCCTCGGGGCGCATGCCATCGGCCGCGGCTATACGCATGAAGGGTATGTGCAGGCGGTGGTCGATATGATGCCCCAGGCGGCGGTATATGCGGATTTCGTGGACGTTTTCTGCGATGAGGGATTCTTCACCGTGGAGGATACGTCGCGCATCCTCGAGGCCGGAGCAGCCTGCGGCCTACGGCCGAAGATCCACGCCAACGAACTCGCCGTCAGCGGCGGCGTGCAGGTGGGCGTGAAGCACGGCGCCCTGTCCGTGGACCATCTGGAGCGGACGACGGACGTGGAAATCGAAGTCCTCCGGGGCTCCGAGACGATGCCGACGATGCTGCCCGGCTCCTCCTTCTTCCTCGGCATTCCCTTCGGTCGAGCGAAAGAGTTCATCGGCGCAGGCCTCGGCGTCGCCCTCGCATCGGACTACAACCCTGGCTCCTCCCCTTCCGGTGACATGCGCTTCGTGATGGCCCTCGGCTGCATCCGGATGCGCCTCACCCCCGTCCAGGCCCTGAACGCCGTCACCCTGAACAGCGCCTATGCGATGGGCCTTTCCGACATCACCGGCTCCATCACCCCCGGCAAACGCGCCGACCTCCTCCTCACCCGCCCCGGCTGGACCCTGACCAAACTCCCCTACCTCTACCAGACCCCCTTCCTCCGGAAGGTCTTCCTGGGAGGTCGAGCGCTGGAATAGCCTCCCCCCGAGGATGGTGTTGCAATAACCGCATTCCTCGAAGCAAAACGCGACATACCCCATCTTCCAAGGTGGGGTATGTTGAGTTTATGCGCATACAACGCCGTTTTAGCAACCTCAAATTCGGGAACCACAAGCAACCGTCCATCACAGCATACATTTCCAACTTTTTGCATATCTTTGTGTTGTACGATTATTCAAATAATCAATTTACCGTACTATGGCATTGGACAGTGAACAGAAAAGAGTGCTGAAGGCATTCGCCGGTTCCGGTTTGGGCATGGTCGCCGGGACACTCATCTACTACGCATGCTCCGGCAAACTGGAATCATGGACCGATGCGCTTCTGCTGTCGGGCATGGATCTTCTTATCGCCATCGCCATGGGCGCACTTTTCGTCCTCGGCTCCAAGATCCCGAAGAAAGACGGCGATTCTGCCAAGAAGTAGACGCGGCTGTAATCCGAAGTGCTCGTACAGGTCCATGGCGGGACCGGTACGAGCATTTAGAAACTTCGGGGAGACCAGTATCTAAAGCACCAGCGTATTGATCGACCCGGCCGGAAGAGTAACCACGCGGGGCCGGCCCGGGAGGCCTTCCACAGAGACGGTCTGCGGGGCGTCGGACTGGTTCGCGAGGAGCAGGACCGTGCGGCCGTCGGGGTTCAGGAAGCCCAGGGCGTCGGAGTAGGTGCCGCCCAAGGTGAGGACGCGGGCGCCGGGCTGGACGTAGTGGCTGGCGTGCTTAAGGACATAATACTCAGGCGAGTAGCGATAATTCCCCTTCTCTTTGTCCACGACCACCAGGGAGTTCTGACGCCACATCCAGGTGCTGATGCCACCATCCAGCAGCGAAGTATTCCAGTAGAAATAACTCTGGACGCCGTTGCCGAAGTAGTGCTTCATCAGGTCCCAACTGTGCATCGCGCCTCGCCAGTCGTTGCGGCCGTCGCCGCACTCCTGCTCGGTCTGGTAGCACGGGAGCGAAGGATGCCGGCGGTGCAGTTCCGGCAGCGCGTCCTTTCCGGCCCACTGGAAACCCATGCCCTTGATCGATGGCCCCACTTCCGGGTCGGTGAGGATACGGTCCCAAAGGTCGGGATTCGCCCGTTCCATCGTCCCCAGGTACACATCGACATGGCGGGAAGCCATCTCCGGCTCCAGGTACTTCAAGAACGCGATCAAGCCTTCCGGAGTCCATGTGCAGGAAGGGAATACCTGGTCCGAGTTGGGCTCGTTCTGCGGCATCACCATGAAAATATCGATGCCTTCGGCCTTATAGGCGTCGATGAACTGGCCGAAATACTGCGCATAGGCCTGCAGGTAAGCCGGTTCCAGGATGAACGCATCCACCCCTTCCGGGACTTGCTTGTCCACAGGAAGCCCGTTGAACGGGGCCGAGCGGGAGGCATAGTGGCCGCTCACCTTCATCCACGTCGGCGGGCACCAGGGCGAGGCCCAGATGCGCAGCGCGGGATTCACGGCCTTCGCCGCCCGGATGAACGGGATCAGCATCTGCCGGTCGCGGTCGATGGAGAAGTGCTTCAGCGCGAAATCCCCGTCCACATCGTCATAGGAATAGAAATCCACGCTGAAATCATTGGCCCCGACCGGCATCCGGGCCATCGTCAGGTTCATTCCTGCGGGCGTGAACAGATCCTCAAGGATCGCCGCCCGGTCCGCCTCGGAAAGTTCTGAAAGCGAAGTCCATCCCAACTCGTTGAAGCAGGTGCCGAACCCCTCGACCGCCTGGTTCACGGCCTGGAGGTCCACGACGACGGAAGCCTCCGCCGGCGCTTCCGCCGCGACCGCTTCCATCACCTGCCAAGGATTCTCAAAGGTGGTCGATACCCATTCTACCTTCGCGGCACGCTGGCAGGAAACAAGCGCGAGCAGCGCGAGAAATAAAACCCAATTCCTCATAATCAATGCTTGTATAGGTCCATTCCATGGACCGGTACGGTCAAAAGCATCCCAAAAACGCTTATACAGGTCCAAACAGTGGACCTGTACAAGCACTATTTCAGTGTAAAGGTCTTCGTTTTACCCTTGTACGTACACCGGACGACGCGGGCGTCCTGGTCGATGGCGACCGCCACGCTCTTCGGCGCCTTGACAGCAATCGGACCGGTGACACCTTCCGGCACCGCCACCTCATAGCACGTATTGTCCGTCAATCCGTTCTCATCCGTCGTCCAGACCGGGTGGGCCGGCATTTCCAGGGCTTTTCCGCCGACGGTAACGGTCACGGCCGGAGGCTTGGGGAAGGTCATCTTCTGTCCCTTCTTGGTGAAGCCGAAGCCCATGATGTCGCACAGGGGATCCCCGGAAGGGCTTTCAGCGACAAGGAACAGGGCGTGCTTGCCGGTCAGACCGTCAACGGCATCACCCAAAGAGATGGAATACCGCTTGACATCAGCGGAAGCGCCGGCGGGAATATCTACTTCCCCGACCTTCCTGCCGTTCCACGCGCCACCTTCCCAGGGTCCGTCGATCCAGACACTCACTTTAAACGCCTCAGCCGTCCGGGCAGCCAGGAACAGGTTGAAGACCGTCTTGTTGCCGGGACGGACGCCCTCGAACGCCGGCAGACCGGGCGCGCCCTCGGGCAATCCCCCGAAGCCGATGTACTTATACCCCAGGATATCCCCGGACTTCACCCCGGTAATGTCCATCCGGTTGTCCCAGACATCCCAGTTATCCTGGATCGAATCCGGATTGGACAGATAACAGGCATAACCGGCTGAATAGTAGCGGTATGGCGGCAGGCCGTACATGAAGAAGCCTTCGGAAGTAACCTCGGCGCCCTTGTACTCGCTACCATTTGCGGCCTCCACCGTAAAGGCACCCTTAAACGGGTCGTAAGCAGTAATCCGCACCACGCCGCCTTCGGAAACTGGCTTCTCGTCGGCCTGGACGGCCACCGGAGCGACCATGGACTGGCGTGCAAAGCCGAAGCCGCGCGGGGCGCGGTGATAGAAGACGTACCACTGCCCATTGATTTCCGCCAGCGAGCCGTGGGTGTTGTTGTCGCCGAAATGCGTCTCCAGGGAAGAACCGTCCCGGGAAAGGACCGGACCACGGGCATCGACCAGGACGCCGCCGCTCTTCCACGGACCGCGCGGGGAATCGGCATAGGCATACCGGAGCGTCGCATTACTCTGCGTCAAACCGTATTCCTGCCCGGAGAAACCGCTGTACAGGTAAATGTATTTATTTCCGACCTTCCGGAACGAGGAGGCCTCATAGAACTGGAAGTCATCCAGGTCCTCCCCTTCCGCCACGGCCGGAAAGTCGATAAACTCGCCCTCCCGGATGCCGGCCCACTGAACGTGCTGCTTCATGTCGTCCGCCACGGCCTGTCCTTTCGGGAGATTCGCCAGATAAGACGTAATCATGGACGGAACCCAATACGGATAGTCCGGCTTCCCGTAGCGGGGAGAATACATCGTGTTCTGGTCGAGTTCCGTCGCACTGGCCCGCTGGATGCCCCAGGCACCATAGGCCCGGAATCCCACCGCATAATCCGGATCGTCCGGGTCATCGACCTGTTCGATGAGGACGCCCGGATCGAAGCCCATCGTACTGCCGGGCAGCAACCGCCCTTCCTGCACGTTCAGCACCGTGAACGGGCCGTCGGGCCGGTCGCCCACGCACACCATCGGCGTATGCATCAAGGCATGCGGGTACAGGTAATACTTGCGGGTCCCGTCGTCGCGGCGGTTCACCTCGACGAGGTCCGGCGCGAACACCGTGCTCCAGCGCCCGTTCTGGCTATAGGTGAATACGGGCCCCTCGTCCCGCCAGTCGGACAGGTTCTCCACCGGAGCGGACCACTGCCGGTCGTCCTGGCCGCAGTAACTCTCCACCCGGGTGTCGTGCGAGCCGGTGACATAGACACGGTAATGGCCGGGATGGTCGGGATCCTCGAACACGCGGGGTTCCCCGTCCGGAACATGCTCCCACAGCGGGAGATAGGGATTGCCGATGAAATCCAATGCCTCAGGTGTGGTTCTTCCACAGGAAAAAGCCGCCAGGCAGATGGCGGCTAACATCACACGGGTCTTCATCGCCTAAAAGCGATAGGAGAGGCACTGCAGCGCGGCGTCGGCAGAGCAGCCGCCGACGAGTAGTTCGTAGTTGCCACGGACGGGAACCATGTCCTGTGCCTTCTCATCCCACCAGAGGAAGGTTTCCTTGTCCAGCGGAATGGTGACTTCCACGGTCTTGCCGGCGGGGACATTCACCCGCTTGAAGCCGCGGAGGGTCTTGATGGGGCCGGCGGTGTCGTCCGGCTTGCGGACGTACAACTGGACGACCTCGGCACCGTCCCGATCGCCCGTGTTGGTGACGGGGACGACGACCTTCTTGCCTTTCACCTTGGCCTCGCCATAGGCGAAGGTGGTGTAACTGAGGCCGTAGCCGAACGGATAGAGCGGCTCGCCCCGGAAATAGCGGTAGGTATGACCCTCCATGTTGTAGTCCTCCACCTCGGGGAGTTGGTCCACGTTCTTGTAATAGGTCACCGGCAGTTTGCCGGAAGGGTTCACATCTCCGAAGAGGATGTCGGCGATGGCCGTGCCGCCTTCCTGGCCAGGATACCAGGCCTGCAGGATGGCGTCACAGGTCTCCGTCTCGGGGACAAGACCCAGGGCGCAGCCGGAGAAGGTAACCAGGACGACCTTCTTTCCGGACTCGTGGAGCGCCTTCAGCAGACGGCGCTGCACGGCGGGCAGTTCCAGGTCCGTGCGGTCGCCGCCGGAGAAACCGGGCACTTGCACCGGCATCTCCTCACCCTCGAGGCGCGGGGAGATACCGCCGGCGAAGACGACTACGTCGACACCTTCCAACTGCTTCAGGACGGCCTCCACATCCAGGGCGGGAAGGAAACTCATCTGGTTCTTCTGCTCACGGGCGATATAGTTCCTGATATCCTCGATGCCGACTGCATACTGCTTGGCAAGTTCCTCCAGTTCCTTCTCGTTCATGTTCATGGCAGCGGCGAAGCGGCCGCGCGGATCCGGCTTGAACTCGGCGTCCAGGATGCCGCAGGCGCGGAAGGACACCAGGCCGGGAAGGCGCTTCTGCATCGCATCGAGCAAGGTCACCGTGCTCTTCGGAACCGCGTTGTAGTTACCCCACAGCATCTCCACGTCGTCGGCGTTCGGGCCGATGAGGGCGATCTTCTGGCCGGGATCCAGCGGCAGGATACCGTTGTTTTGGAGCAGGACCATGGACTCATGGGCCATGTCCAGCGACAGGGCGCGGTGCTCGGGACCTTCCACGATGGCGGGATCCAGGTTGTCCCACGGGGACTCACCGTCCATTTCGCCCAACTTGAAGCGCTGGGTCAGGATGCGGAGGACGTTGCGGTCCAGGTCGGCTTCGTCCAGCAGACCGCTCTCCACGGCCTCGGGAATCTTCCGGAAGGTGGAACCGCATTCCACGTCCAGGCCGTTCTTCACGGCCATCGCGGCGGCCTGCACGTCGGTATCCACGATTTCGTGCTGGCCTTTCGTATAGAAGTTCGGGATGGCCCAGCAGTCGGAGACCACCATGCCGTCGTAGCCCCATTCCCCGCGGAGAATGTCCTGCACCAGATACTTGGAAGCGGCGCAGGGATCGCCCCGGAAACGGTTGTAGGCCGTCATCACCTCCTGGACATGGGCCTTCGTAACCAGGTCCTTGAAGGCGGGGAGATAGGTTTCCCGCAGGTCCCGCTCCGAGACCTGGGCGTCAAAGCGGTGACGGTTGCTCTCCAGGCCGGAATGGACCGCATAGTGCTTGGCGCAGGCGTGCGTCTTGCGGATGGGCGAATCGTCCGGACCCTGCAGGCCGCGGACCACCGCCATGCCCAACTGGCCGGTCAGGTACGGGTCCTCGCCGTAGGTCTCCATGCCGCGTCCCCAGCGCGGGTCGCGGAAGATGTTGATGTTCGGGGTCCAGAAGGTAAGTCCCTGATACTGTTTCACGTCCCCGGATTCGACGGCCTGGCGGTTCTTCACGCGGGCCTCGTCGGAAGCGGCCGTGAACACGACCTCGATCTTCTCCGTGTCGAAGGAGGAGGCCATGCCGATCGGCTGCGGGAACACGGTGGCGGAACCGTTGCGGGCCACCCCGTGCAAGGCCTCGCTCCACCAGTTGTAGCGCTTGATGCCCAGGCGCTCGATGGGATCGGAGTTATGCATCGTGAGGACAGCCTTCTCCTCGAGGGTGAGTTGGGAAAGCAGGTCCCGGGCCCGGACTTCGGGCGGAAGGGTCCTGTCCTTCCAGGAGATTTCTTTCTTGGACGTACACGCCGCGACAGACACGAGGGCGCACAGCAGCAGAGCCAGTTTCTTCATCGTATTCAGTGTTTTAAGATACAGTCGGTGCAGATATGGACAAAGATACGAAAGAAATCCAACTTTCGCATCTTTTTTGCAGACGGCGGCGCACGAACGCCTTGTCAGACAGAGAGATTCTTCAGATACTCGTCAAAGGCGGCGCGGTAGGCGTCCGAAACATGAAGCAGGGCGCCGCCCACCTTGACGTCGCCGGACGGCGTGACGCTCGAAACCTTGGAAAGGTTCACGATGTGTGACCGATGGATACGCATGAAAGACTGCTGGGGAAGCAGTTCCTCCGCCGCCTTCATCGTGAGATGCGTCACGAGCGGTTCCCGGACCGATGCGAGGCGGAACATCACATAGTCCTTCATCCCCTCCACATACAGGATATCCGCGAGTTCCACCTTGCGGAGGGCGCCATCGGCCTTGATGAAGACCGATGTTTTCTCCGCCGCAGGCGCCGGGGCCTGGGCCTGGACCGCCGCCTCCTTGAGCGAGAACCACTCGCGTGCCTTCTCCGCCGCCTCCAGGAACTTCTGGTAACGGATGGGCTTCAGGAGGAAGTCCAGCGCGCTCACCTCGTAACTCTCGAAGGCATACTGCTTGAAGGCCGTCGTGAAGATGATGCGGGTGTCCGCCGGGACCATCCGGGAGAGTTCCATCCCGCTCAGGTCCGGCATCTGGATGTCCAGGAACACCAACTGGGGTGCCTTGGCCCGGATGTCGGAGAGAGCCTGGACCGGGTCCGTATAGGAGGCGACCAGTTCCAGGAAAGGCGTGCGGGCGATGAAATTCTCCAGCATCCTGACGGCGAGGGGCTCGTCGTCCACGACGAAGCAGCGGAGCGGACTCATAGGGCTTTCAGGGTGACTTTCACGTGATAGGTGCCGTCGGCAGTGTCCTGCTCATAGGTGTACCGGCCCGGGTACAGGAGTTCCAGCCGGCGCTTCATGTTCTCGAGGCCGATGCCGGAACCGATCTGGTCGGTCCCCTGCTTCTCGAACAGGGAGTTGTCGCACACGAATACGAGGTCGTCCCCTTCCATGTTCATCGACACGCGGACGAAGGATTCGTGCCGGGCGTTCACTCCATGCTTGAAGGCATTCTCGATCAGGGAGATGAAAAGCAGCGGCGCCACCTCCACCGGTCGGGAAGGGGCCTCGAGATGCTTCTCCACCGTCGTCAGTTCGTTGCAGCGGAGGGCCATCAGGTCGATGTAATTGTCCATGAACTCGATCTCCGACGCCAACTGCACCTTCTCCGACTCGCTGTCGTACAGGGCGTACCGGAGCAGGTCGCTGAGTTGGCCGATGCTCTCCTGCGCCTTGTCGGGATCGATCTGCGTCAGGGAAGAGATGTTGTTCAGGGTATTGAACAGGAAGTGCGGGTTGAGTTGATGCTTGAGCCAGGTCAGTTCGGCCTCGACCGTCTTGCGGCGCTCTTCCTCGAACTGCATCTCCCGGTCGTTCATCCGCATCACGTGGCGAAGTCCCACCGCGAGCAGGATCATCAGGACCTGGATAAAGACACTGGCGATGACAGCTCCCAGGAAGAAAGCCCAGATGTTCCGCATTCCGATCTGGCTCACCACCTCTTCGGGGATATCCCTGGGGCCGTGAGGAAGGAAATGGAACAGGTGATAGCCCAGCAGGAGCACGATGTTGCAGATATAGAACCACTTGACCATCTCCTTCTTCCCGAACAGGAACTTCGGGACGAACAAGTAATAGTTCAGACCGTACAGGATGAACAACGGAAGCACCATCCGCGCGGTGTGGCGGAACACGAACAGCGCCTGCTGCGTATGGCCGGTCATCGTCCAGGTGACGAGGGCCGGAACGAGAAAAACACCAGCCCAGATGACGATCTGGGTGGTGTTCAGGATGAGATTTCTGCGTCTGAGGTTTTGCATGATGCAAATATACTAAATTATTGCATCATAATGGAGCCCATGCTCTCGGCCGTGGTGGTGCTGTTGAGTTGGTCCTCGTTCTGGATCGTGCGGCTGGCACGCTTGGCGCTGTAGTTGCCCTGCTTGCCGAAAGTCCAACTGACCTGGAACGTGATCTGGCGCATCGGGATGGTGGTGCTCATGTCGGAGACGAAGCCGTTGCCGACGGTGTGGGAGGACATGGACATCTCGAAGCCCTTGGCCAGCGGGAGCATGCCGTTCACGGAGAAACTCAGGCGGTCGTTGAGGAAGGATTTGGTGAGGCCGACCATCGCCATAGACATACCGGTCGTACGGCCCTGGAGGGTCACCTGGCTGCCCATCATGATGGCGTTCGCGGAAAGGCGGATGTCCCAGGGAAGGGTCTGCTGGGCGCCCAGCATGAGGTTGTAGGCCCAACCGTTGTTGCTTTGCTTCAACTGCTCGCTGGCGATGTCGCTGTAGGTGAGGCCGCCGTTGACCATGATGCGGGTCTTGTTGGTGGGATTCAGCATCATGTAGGCGTTCAGGCCCGTGGACTGGCTCGTGACGATGTTGCCGTAGGTCGTGTTCAGGAGATTGTTCCCGTCAAAGAAACTGAACGGGGAGATGCCGTTGCCGGTATAACTGTAGCGGAGGGTGGCGTTCACCATCACCTTCGGGGTGTACGCGCTGTACACGAGGGAGATGTTGTGGCCGCGTTCGACTTCCAGGTCGGTGTTGCCGTAGGTGAGGGCGGTCGGATCGGAGGTGTCCTTGTACGGGTTCAGGTAGGAGATGCCCGGGCGGGAGATGCGCATGTTGTAACTGATGCCGATGTTCTGGGTCATGGTCGGGCTCCACTGGATGCTGGCGGTCGGGACCAGGCTGCCGTAGTTGGTGTTGAACGGCGTGGGCTGGGCGGTGGAATTGTAGGACTGCCAGGTGTGCTCGTAGCGGACGCCGCCCTTCACGCCGACGGTGCCGAAGTTGCCGGTGAGTTCGGCATAGGCCGCGCCGATGCGGTTGTAGAAGTCATAGTCCAGGCTGCTCAGGGGGTTCACGACGAACTTGGTTCCGTCCCAAAGGTAGTCCTGCTGGCTGGAGGAGTTGTGGCGGTCGATGTACTTGGCGCCGGTGGAAAGGCTGTAATACATGCCCATCGGGGTGGTGAAGTCGGCCTGGACGGTGTGGTCGGTGGAACCGGTGCGGCCGTCGGACTTGCGGTCGGTGAGGTCGAAGCCGGGGATGCTTTCCGCGTTGAAGGTGTTCAGGGTGTTATTCACGGACGGGGCGCCGTTGAACTGGTAGGACAGGGTGAAGGTCCGGCCGGGGAAATCGGCCCAGGTGTGCTGGTAGTCGGCACCGGCGGAGATGCTGTTGCGGGTCATCAGGGACTCGGTCGTACCGGTGTAGGTGAAGGCGTCGGCGCCGGGGGCGAAGAGCATCGTGTTCGTTGTGCCGGCGGTGTTGTTGGTGCCGAAGTGCATCAGGCCCACGGTGGCGGACACGAGGTTCTGGGGATCGATCTCATAGGAGGCGCTGATGTTGCCCATCAGCATGGGCATGGACATCGTGGACTCGGTGTGGGTGGAGGTGGAGAAACCGTTGTCCTGGACGCGGGTCATGTCCATCACGGTACCCTTGCTCCCCTGCTGCATCCCGTTGAAGTTGGCGGTCAGGGCGAACTTGCCCTGCTGCATGCTGCCGAACAGACCGCCGCCGTAGCCACGGGTCGAAGCCTGGGCGCGGAGCGTACCGTACATGCCGTCAGCCGCGCTCTGGCCGCCGGTGACGGCCTTGTTGGTGGTGATGTTCAGCACACCGCCCACACCCTCGGCGTCATAGCGGACGCCCGGGTTGGTGACGACCTCGACGTTCTTGACGGAACTCGCCGGCATCATCTTGAAAATCTGCGAGGCGTTCTGGGACATCATCTGGTTGGGCTTGCCATCGACATACACCACGAAGGACGAGGAGCCGTTCACGGAGATGTTGTCCTGGCCGTCGACGGAGACCATCGGCACCTTGCGGAGCATGTCCAGCACGGTGGAGGTCTTGGAGTCCACGTCGTCCTCCACGTTGTAGGTGATCTTGTCCACTTCCATCTTCACGAGCGGACGCATGGCGGTGACGGTGCCGGCCTTGAGGACCTCGGCGGCGTCCTCGACGAGGATCTCGCCCAGGTCGATGACCTCTTCACCGTTGATCTTGAAATAACGGCGGGCCTGCTTCCGGCCCATGTTGTCGAAGAGGAGGTAATAGTTGCCCTTGATGTCGAAGGTATGGGAGAACGTGCCGTCTTCAGCGGTGGTGGTGAAGGCGACGGCCTTGGAGTCGTCATCGGCCTTGAAGAACTGGAGAATGGCCGCGGGCTCCGGCTGACGGGTCAGGGAGTCGAGGACGATGCCTTTGACGGTGCGGATTTCCTGGGCGTTCGCGGCGATGCCGGCGAAAAGGGCGACGAGGAGGATGAAGAACTTTTTCATAATTATTGCGATACTTTTGTTTTCGATTTCCGAGAGCAAAAGTACCGCAATATGCAAGAGGCTGACGCCGGTTTTAGACGAACAGCCCGTTTCCTTCGACGAAACCCCTACAGGCGCGCCTTGATGGCTTTGGTGGCCTCCTCATAACCGGGCTTCTCGAGGAGGGCGAACATGTTCTTCTTGTAGGCTTCCACACCCGGCTGGTTGAACGGATTCACCCCGAGCGTGTACGCGCTCACGCCGCACGCGAATTCGAAGAAATAGAACAGGGAACCGAGGTTGAAGGCATCGACCTGCTCCACGGACACTTGGAGCTGGGGCACGCCGCCGTCCTGGTGGGCGATGACGGTGCCGAGTTCGGCCATGTGGTTGCAGTGCTCGACGTTCTTGCCGGCGAGATAGTTCAGCTGGTCGAGGTTCTGGGGGTCGGAGCCGATGACCACGCAGCGGGTGGCCTTCTCCACATGGACGACGGTCTCGAACATCACGCGGTCGCCTTCCTGGATGAACTGGCCCATGGAGTGGAGGTCGGCGGTGTTGTTGACGGAGGCGGGGAAGATGCCCACGCCGTCCTTGCCCTCGGACTCGCCGTAGAGCTGCTTCCACCATTCGGCGAGGTACGTGAACTTGGGATTGTAGTTGACAAGGATTTCCACCTTCTTTCCGTATTCCTTGTACAGCAGGTTGCGCATGGCGGCGTACACGACGGCGGGATTCTCCGCAGACTTCACGGCGAGCGTCTTCTCGGCCTCGAGGGCGCCGGCAAGGATGGCACGCACGTCGAATCCGGCCACCACGATGGGCAGGATGCCCACGGGGGTAAGGACGGAGAAACGGCCGCCCACGTTGTCCGGGACGACGAAAGTCTTGTAGCCTTCCTGGGTGGAGAGGGTCTTGAGGGCGCCCTTCTTGGCGTCCGTGATGGCGACGATGCGCTCGGCCGCTTCCTTCTTGCCGTAGGTGTCCTCCAGATACTGCTTCACGATGCGGAAGGCGACGGCGGGCTCGGTGGTGGTGCCGGACTTGGAGATGACGATGCAGGCGACATTGCGCTCGGCGGCGAGGTCCATCAGTTCAGCGAGGTATTCCTCGGACAGGTTGTTGCCCGCGAAGACCACCTCTGCGGCATCCTTCCTGGCCAGCTGTTTCGCGAAATTGTGGCTCAGGGCCTCGATGGCGCATTTGGCGCCCAGGTAGGATCCGCCGATGCCGATGGCGATCACCAGGTCCACGCCCTTGGCCTTCCAGTCGTCACGGATCGCTTCACAGTCCGCGATCAGGCTCTCCGGCGTTTCGGACGGCAGGTGCTTCCAGCCGAGGAAATCATTGCCGGCGCCGTTCCCGGCGACGAGGACATCGAAAGCATCCAGGGCCTTGCCCACATACGCATTGTACTTGGCCTCGTCCACGAAGCCGCAGCATCCTTTAACATCTACTTTAACCATAGTTCAGTTTTTTAATCTTGCAAATATAATCATTCGGACGGGGTTTCGCAACCGGGACTCAGCGTTCCCAGAGAATCTCCCGCACCAGGGCCGGCTTGTTCGTGGTGATCTGGTCCACGCCCAGGTCACGCATCGCCCGGATGTCCTCCGGCTCGTCCACCGTCCACACATTGACGGTCATCCCGAGGTCGTGCGCTTCCTTCACCCATTCAGGATGCTTGTAGAACACGCTGTAATGGTAGTCGATGCCGTTGATGCCTTCCGCGTGCAGCTGGGCAGGGGCGATGTCGCCTTCCAGGTACTGGACTGTATAGCCCGGTGCTTTCTTGGCGAGTTCCTTGCAGATATGGTGGCTGAAGGAGATGAAAACGACCTTGGTGGGTTCCGAGGAACGGCGGGCGAAGGAGGCGAATTCGGGCGGGACATTGCGGGGTGCTGCGGGCCTGAGCGCCTGCAGGCACTTGTCGACGAGTTCGTCCTCCCGCTCCGGGGTGGTTTCGGGCTTGAGTTCCAGCACGGGCATGCACTCGCGGCTGCGGGCGGCCTGCGCCATATATTCCGCCAGGGTGGGAACATGTTCGCCGTTGGCCAGGCGGTTCGCACGGACATCGTCGAACGCGCTCGTCTGGATATCCAGTTCGCCGATGGTCCGGTCGTGATGGATGACCGGCACGCCGTCGGCCGTCAGGTGGATGTCGAACTCGCTGCCCCAGAGGCCGAATTCCTGGGCCTTGCGGAAGGAGGCGATGGAATTCTCCGCATTCCCCTCCCAATAACCGCGATGGGCGACGATCTGCGTCTTGGGAATCCGGTTCGCGCACCATGCCTTGACATCATTCCAACGATAATAAAGTCCATTGACAGCCTGGAGGGCCGGGAGTTTCGTCTCCCGTTCGTTCATCAGGAACTTGACGAGGATCTCATCGGACTTCTTGCTCCGGTAGAAGATCATCTGCAGGTTCGTCGCAAAGGGGCAGAAATAGGAAGGGAGCCAATTTGCGGCGGCTTCCTCAAGGGTGTAGCGCTCGCTTACGCCTTCCAGACCCAGGTAGCACACGAGTCCCAGGAAAGGCCAGTCATGACCGAAGCACAGGTCGGCGGCCTTCTGCACCTTGCCGGAGATGACGGCGTCGGCCTGGCTGATCAGGGTGTCAACCAGCTCCTGGGAGCGCGGGAGACGGATTTCTCCGTTCAACTTGGAATCGCACTGGTTCAGGTAGGCGGAGAGGAAGTTCAGCTCATGGAAATGGACCACATTCTCGAAGGGGAGGTAACGGAACATGTTGTCCGGAATATCGAAGGGGTCCGACACGCGGGCGCAGTCATAGATGGCGTTCTGGAAATCCCAGGCATCCGGAATCAGTTTCTTGGCCGCAGCCGGATCCGTGAAGAGGGTCCGGTACACGGTCTCGTTGTCCCATTTGATCGTCTTCTTGTATTCGTCCAGGGCCTTGTTGGTGCGGGCGATGAGGGTGTTGTTCTCGCCGCGGGCGATGTAGGCATAATACTTCTCACCCGTGTCCAGGTCCATGTCCAAATCCGGCTGGAGGGCCTGCAGGCGGGCGGTAAAGCCGTTCATGGACACGATGCAGCGCGGGGTGGTGCTGGAAACGGCCCGGATATGCTTGCTGCCCTTCTTGAATACTTCCGGGTATCGGTGATACATCCGTTCGGCGAGTTGCGCGTGCTCGCGGACGCCGCGGGGCGTCAGGCGGCCGTCCATTCCGTTGTGCAGCTCATAGATAAGGGCCGCTTCATGCATCAGGGAATCACCGGCCGGGGTCAGGAGGTGCTGCTTGTCGGCCTGGGCCAGAAGGTCGCGGACCAGCTTGTACTGCGGACCGCCCCAGTCGGAACGGGAGCCGTGACGGCCGTAATGGCTGATGTAAAACGCCTTGTACCCCTTGGGAGCGGGCGTTTCGTGGATGGGTTCGAATTCGTAGGAATGCGTGTTGAACGCAGCGCGACGGATGTCCCCTTTGAGGTACTTCACCACCGGAGTGTCCGGCTGGGCGGCGGCCGTCAGGGCGAAGAGCGCCAGCACGGCCAGTGTCAAGATTCGTTTCATAACCTTATCGTGTATAATAATCAATCATCTGGATGATGGCACGGGTGCAGACAGGGCAGAACTCCTCGCACTCGTTGATGCGCATGCGGCATTCCTGCACCGGACGGAAGACACCTTTGGACTGGTAGCCGGCGCCTTCATACACGCCGATTTTCAGGTTCAGCAGTTCCTTCTGTTCCGGGGTGAACGTGTTCCAGATCCGCCGGACATCCTGTTTATCCAGGTCGTCAAGCGGGGTCGGAATGGGCGTCCCCTTGGGCAGCATGTCCTGCCACTTGGCGGCAAAATCATGGAGTGTGGTGATATTCGGCTCCCACGGTTCCGTATCGGCCGGATACGGCGTTTCCACCTGGTCGCCATAGGCATACTCATCGGCGAGACCGCCGAAGGCGTGGCCGAACTCATGGACCATCACCGCATTGAAGGTGGGATGGTCGCTGTTCATGATGGTCATGGAGTTGTAGATGCCCCCTCCGCCATAGATAGCCGTGTTGACCATCACCACGATATGCTCGAAAGGAACGGTGCCGATGAGGTCATACACTTTCTGCTGCGCGGAAGTGGTCAGGTAACGGTTCGAATAGAAGGTGTCGAAATGGCTGTCGACGACGGAACGTTTCCAGTCGCCCCGGCGCGGAACGCTGGCGCCGGAATCCTGCGAAGGGGCGAATACGGCACGGATAGTGAACTTGTTCCGCAGCGATGCGAAGGGCTCGTGACGGAACAGGACCGTCGCGACGTGCTCCGCGTCCGCGTAGAACTTGGCTTTCTCGGAAGCGCCGTACCCCTCGGATACGACCACGATGTCGATGGTCTCGTCCAGCGGACCGCCCTGCCAGACGACGGAAGAGGAAAAGCCGTTGTCCGCCACTTTCCGGATCAGGATGTCGGTCGGGTCGATGCGGTGCTTCAGGCTGGAAGAACGGTTCCGGTGAGTGTCCATGAGGAAGATCTCGATGTCCACGGGATGCTTCGGGAACGGCACCTGGAAACAGTTCTCAAAGGCCTTCTGGACGCGTGTCGCCTCCTCTTCGACCTGCCATTCCTGGAACAAAGTGGAGAAGGAATTGGCATACAGACACTCTCCCGTTTCCGGATCCAGCACGCGGATCTGGCCATTGCCTTCCAGCAGCGGTTTCTCAAGATCGCTTCGCCGGCCCGCCCACTCGGACGTCCGGAGGGCCTGCTGGAAATAAATGGCCTGGTGCGCATGGTCTCCGCAGAAGACATAATCCAGGCGGAGGGTCGCATTCTCGAAATCCCGGTCGAAATCCCGGGCCCGGAGGCCCGCGCCGACGGCCAGCAGGGCCGCCATGGTCAGAAGTATCCTTTTCATCAGTCTATTGTTTTTGCAGGATGCGGGCGACGGCCGCCTCCACCTCGTCATAACCATACCCCCTTGACAGGAGGGCCTTGAGCATTTTCAGCTTGCACTGCGGGTCGTCCTTCAGGAGACGGTACTTGTCGGCAGCCAGCTTATCCAGCTTCGAAACCGCCTTTTCGACATCGATTTCCGCCAGCGCCTCCGAAATGATTTCATCAGAAACGCCCTTCCCCCGCAGGAGAAAGCGGATCTTCACCGCTCCCCACCCCTGCAAAGCGGATTTTTCCCGGGCGAATGCGGCGGCATAGCGCCGGTCGTCCACGAACCGGTCCTTCACGAGCGAGGCGACGATCCTGTCGGCCGCATCCGCGTCCCCTTCCATCGCCTTCAGCGCTTTCCGGCGGATGTCGGAAGCGCAGTACTCCATCCGGGCGCACTGGCGCTGCAACCGTTCCAGGACCTTCTTCTCTTCCATGGGCCTAGAAATCAAATCCGAAGGACAGATAGGCGCCGACCTTGCGGGTCATCGACGACCAGTGGACGATGGCCTTCAGCGGGCCGACGATCGTATCGTACGCATAGCCCAGGCCGAAGCCGTAGAGGTTCTCGCCGGTTTCGAACTGGCGGAAAGTGTTGAAGTCGCGGGAGAAGTTGAAGGCCGCGGTGATATAGTTGTTGCGGACGATCTCGAAACGGAAATCGGAACGGAGGACGACCAGGTTGTTGCGACGGAAAGCCGCATTGCCGATACCGATGAACGGCAGCTGGTGGTCCACATACCGCCCCATCATTTCACCGCCGAGGACGTTGGCGAAAGGAATCGGGATGTCGTCACCGAAGATGAAACGGAAACCGCCCATCAAGGACAGCGTGAAACGCCGGCCGATGGGAACGGGCATCAGGCCCGAACCGGAAACGATGCCGAAGAATCCCGGATAATCCGGGCCGTCGAAGACACGGGAGACCAGGTCGTAGCGCAAATGGGCGGAGAAACCCTGGGTCGGGAAATAGCCGTCGTCCAGCGTATAGGCCGTCCCGTCGACAAAAACGCCCGGATAATCCATTTTCCACAGCGACCGGTCATAGTCGCCGATCACGTCGCTCGCCAGCAGGTGGGCGATGTTGAAATAGGTGTTCCTGAAGCCGCCTTGCACATCGAAATTCGACCACTCCATGTTGGACGCATACAGTTCCTGCGTCGTGGAAAGATAGGCCACGTTGAAACGGTTCGTGCCCATCAGGAAGTTGTTGTGGTCCGTCCAACGGAGGTCCGCCCGGAGATTGAGAGTAGGCCACTGAGGCGTCTCGTAGGCGTAATGCAGGTCCAAGAAAGGATTCGCACCGATCCGGGCCGTCATGTCCAGGGAAGAGCCCCGCATCGCCGTCGTGTTCAGGCCCACGTTCAGCAGCAGGGACACGAGCTCTTCCGTATCCATCCGGAAACCTACGCCCAGCAGATGCTTCGGACCACGCTTGCAGTTGATCCGGAGGCGGAAAGGCTCCTCCCGGCCCAGCATGTCGTAACTGACGTACTCGTAGGAACCTTTGCCGAAAATGGTATTAAGTGCGTCCTCCACGTCATCGCGAGAAACGCGGTCGCCGGCATGGACCTTGAGCTTGGCACGGAGATAATCCGCTTCCTTTCCGGAGACACCGAGCACCTCGACGCTGTCGATCAGCACCTTTGTCCGGCTGATATCCACGGCTTTCGGGCCGGCCAGGCGAAGCGTATCCGTGCCCAGCCAGCGGCGGACGGCGGCCAGTTCATCCGCCTTCTCTTCCGCGGCCTTGTATCCGCGGATGAGCATGGTGTCGATGGCCTCGCGGTTGAAGCTCATCATGCTGTAACCGGCGAGGTCAGGCTTGATTCGCACGTCCACGCTCTTGACGTTGCGTTCGAATGAATCCTCGGCGAACATGTCGATGCCCCGCCATAGGATGTCGGCGATATTGTGGATATCCTCATACCCCGATTTCGAGTCCGACAGTTCGATGCCGATGACGATGTCGGCCCCCATCTGCCGGGCGAGGTCCACCGGGAAGTTGTTGCGCATGCCGCCGTCAACCAGCACCATACCGCGGGTGCGGACCGGGGAGAACAGGCCCGGGATGGACATCGTGGACCGCATCGCCGTGTTGAGGTTTCCGTTGTGCCATACCTTCGCCCGGCCGGAAACGACGTCCGTCGCGACGCAGGCGAACGGAACGGGCAGACGGAGGAAGTCGGTGGAATCGGCATACCCCGGGGTGAGGCTGGAAATCAGGTATTGGACGTTCTGGCCGAAAATGTATCCCGAAGGGAGACTGCTCATCAGGCTCCTCATCACCATCCCGTCGGCATCCCCGTCGCCGGCCGCGAGATGGAGCTTGCCGTCCGAGGGATTGGCATACCGGATGTCTTCATTGAGCTGGTTCTGGAAGTCCTTCACGCTGTAGTAGAACGGGAAGGACAGGGCGAACTTCTCCTTGTATTTCCGCCGGCTGTACGGGATGTATTCCCAGTCCACCCGGTCGCTCATCGTACGGTCCCAGTCGAGGTTCAGCATCAGGGAATCCAGGAACTCCGGCGTATAGCCCATCGCATAGACGCCGCCGATGAGGCCGCCGATGCTCGTTCCGACGACCATATCGACCGGGAACTTGTACTGTTCCAGGTACTTGAGCGCGCCGACGGTCGCCGCTCCCTTGGCCCCGCCCCCGCTCAGCACGAGGGCCAGCGTGGGCCGGTGCTCGCGGATTTTCGCCATCCGGGCCTTCATTTCGCTGACGGCCTTTTCATCGGAAGGATCCAGGCCGAAACCGGCGGACGTGGTGGTCTGCGCCGACAGGACCGCGGAAACGAACAGGGTGAGAAGCAACAGGTATCTCTTCATAAGTTCAAGCATGGTTGTGCTGGCCGGCCAGCAGGCCGCAGGCGGCCAGGATGTCTTCGCCCCGGGAGGCCCGGATGGTGGCGGTCAGGCCGCCGCGGGAGAGACGGTCGCGGAAAGCCTCCATCGCCGGCTGCGGACTGGTCCCGTACGGGAAATCCGGAATCTGATGGAAGCGGATCAGGTTCACGCGGCACTCCAGGCCATGCAGCAGGCGCAGGAGGGCGTCGGCGTGACGGGGCGTATCGTTGTGGCCCGCGAACATCGTATATTCGAAACTGACCCGGCGCTGGCCGGTGAAATCGTATTGCCGGACCAGGTCGATGACGTCCCGGGCCGGATAGGCCTTTTCGACCGGCATCAGGGCGAGCCGCTCATCCGGGAACGGGTCGTGGAGACTCACTGCGAGATGGCACTTGCACTCGTCCAGGAAACGCTTCAGGTTGGGAAGGACACCGATGGTGGACAGGGTGATGCGCTTGGGGCTCCAGGCGAAGCCCCAGTCGGCCGTGAGTACATCAATGACACGCTTGACTTCTTCCCAGTTGTCCAGGGGTTCTCCCATGCCCATGAAAACGGTGTTGGTGAGTTCTTCCGCTTCGTCGATGCCGAAGAACTGGGAGAGAATGTCGGCGGCGGACAGGCTGCCGTGGAACCCCTGCCGGCCGGTCATGCAGAACTTGCAGCCCATCTTGCAGCCGGCCTGGGAAGAGACGCACAGGGTCTTCCGGTCCCCGTCGGGAATCATCACGGCCTCGACGGCATTGCCGGGGTCTCCGTTCACAGGGAAAAGGTATTTGCGCGTTCCGTCGGCGGACTCTGCCTTCCCGAGCGGGAGGGCGACGCCCACCTCGAACTGCTCCTCCAACCGCTCGCGGCCCGCCTTGGAAATGTTCGTCATTTCCGCGATGGAGCGCACGCGCTTGCCGTAAATCCACTGGGCGATCTGCTTGCCCGTGAATCCCGGCAAACCCGCCGCAAGGGCGATTTCCTTGAGTTCGGAGGGCGTTTTTCCGAGGAGCCTGGTCTTTTCCATATTATCTGCAAAAATAATATTTTTCAGGAACTTCGTCAAGGCGGTTTGACGCAAACACGAAATCTTGACATGTACCGTATTCCGGCACAAGGAGGCCGTATCTTTGCGGCGACATTCTTTACAAGGAATGACAAAAAATAGTTTTTTATTTCCTAACTTTGTACCAATCGGGCCGAAGCAGCCCGGGAAACCTATAACAAACAACATTATGGCTAAAGCAGTTGAAGAAAAGACCGGTACGGAAATCAATGCCGCCAAACTGAAGGCATTGCAGGCGACGATCGACAAGATCGAGAAGGATTACGGGAAAGGTACCATCATGAAGTTGGGAGATCAGCCAGAATGGGATGCGGCGCAGGTCATCCCGAGCGGTTCCATCGCCCTGGACCACGCCCTCGGGATCGGCGGCTATCCGAAAGGAAGGATCATCGAAATCTACGGCCCCGAATCCAGCGGCAAGACCACCCTCGCCATCCACGCGATCGCCGAGGCGCAGAAAGCCGGCGGCATCGCCGCCATCATCGACGCAGAACACGCCTTTGACAGGACCTATGCGAAGGCCTTGGGCGTGGACCTTGAAACCCTCCTGATCTCGCAGCCGGACAACGGCGAGCAGGCGCTCGAAATCGCGGACAACCTCATCCGCAGCGGCGCCATCGACATCGTCGTCATCGACTCCGTCGCCGCCCTCACCCCGAAGGCCGAGATCGAAGGCGAAATGGGCGAGAACAAAGTCGGCCTCCAGGCCCGGCTGATGTCCCAGGCCCTCCGCAAGCTTACCGCGAACATTTCCAAGACGAACACCTGCTGCATCTTCATCAACCAGCTCCGCGAGAAGATCGGCATCATGTTCGGCAACCCCGAAACCACCACCGGCGGCAACGCCCTGAAATTCTACGCTTCCGTCCGCCTGGACATCCGGCGCACCACCCAGATCAAGGACGGTGAGGAAGCCCTCGGCAACCACGTGAAGGTAAAGGTCGTGAAGAACAAGATGGCCCCGCCGTTCAAGAAGGCGGAATTCGACATCGTCTTCGGCGAAGGCATCTCCCACTCCAGCGAACTCGTGGACCTCGGCGTCGAACTCGGCATCATCTCCAAGTCCGGCTCCTGGTTCAGCTACAACGACGCGAAACTGGCCCAGGGCCGCGAAGCCGTCAAGAAGCTCCTCCAGGACAACCCCGAACTCGCCGACGAGATCGAGGCCAAGATCCGGGCCGCCATGGCCACCGTCCAAGACTGATCCGCCCTATGAAACGTGTCCTTATCCTCCTCTCCCTGGTCTGCGCGCTTTTCCTGGCAAGCGCCTGCCACTATGACGTGAACCTGTCCGTCGAGGCTGATGCCACGCTCTTCTACCCAGACAGTACTGTACTTCCCGTCGGTCCGTCCCACTACGAAGGCTTCCACCACAAGCACCTCTCGGACTACGACCTGGAAGACATCTTCATCGACCTGACTAAGCACGTCGACGACACCTTCACCTCCGCCGTGATGCATCTCGCCATCTACGACGAAATTGGTGGGAAATACCTGCGGGATGAAAACTATGCCGTCGTCTACGACACCCATACCGGACACTACGAGTTCACAGACTACGACATTCTTTGACGGCAAGGCCGCGGAACACGAAAAAAGGACAGCTCACCAAGGCTGTCCTTTTTTCGGTTCCGCCAACTCGCAGCGGGAGAGTTTGGCATAATGTTCCTCCGAGAGGATGCCGGCTTTGTGAAGCCCCTCGACCGACCAGGTTTCCGGGGGCTGATGGGTACGATAGAGAACGATGGAATGGGCTTCATCCTTCGTGATATACGGATGTCTGGCAAGATCGCGTTCCGGAAGGGTCCAGATGGGGTAAGGAACGGGCCGGGAGCAGGTAATGAGGTCTTTCAGGCCGTCATACTTCTCCCGGTCGAAATGATAGATGTCCATCAGCTGCTCCGGATGCGAATAACCGCCGAGCGACGTGCGGTAGGAAACCATTTTGGAAGCGAAATACGGGCCGATGCCCGGCAGCGTCTCGAAAGCGGTACTGTCAGCCTTGTTGATGTCGATGCGGGGAATGCTGATGAACGGCGCCAGGCGCTCGAAAACCGAATCGGCGACGACATAGGATTTGGCGAAATCGACAGGACGGCGGAAGCGGCCGCCTCTGGCCCGGTAATGGTCGATGGATTGCGCCTGCTTCTCCGAGAATCCCAGCCGCATCAGGTCTTCCAGGGAGACGGTGTTCGGATCGAAGCGGAAGGTTTCGACACGGCGTGGGGAAGCCTTCTCCCGGATGCGGACGGCGTTCTTACTGTGTTCGGACGATTTTCGATAATTGACCGTATCTATTTCTTCCTCAACCTGTTCTGCATCCGGTTCGGTTTTCTGCCGGATCCGTTCCACCACATAGACCGTGTCCGGCCGGTCACGGTCGGCGACCAGCCGCGCCACCGCCGCCTTGTGGACGAACAGGGCGACTTCGAATCCGATGATGAGGAATACGAGCGCGATGGCGCCCGTGGTGAAACTATTCTTCAGGTTCGTCTGTCTCTTCTTCCCCTCTTCCATAACGCTTCTTCCTGACAGATTTCACCGGCTCCGCGCCGGCCACGACAATGACGATTTCGCCTTTGGGTTCATGGTCCCTGAACCAGGCGGCAACTTCCTGGAGGGTGCCTCTGCGGTGCTCTTCGTGGAGCTTCGAGATTTCCCGGGCGACGGAGCAGCGGCGTTCCGGCCCGAAATGTTCCGCCAGCTGTTCCAACGTCTTCACGAGCCGGTAGGGCGACTCGTAAAAGACCATGGTACGGGTTTCCGTCTCCAGGGCGGTAAGGAGCGTCTGCCGGCCTTTTTTCTGCGGCAGGAAACCTTCGAAACAGAACCGGTCGCACGGCAGGCCGGAGGATACGATGGCCGGAATGCAGGCCGTGGCGCCTGGAAGCGTCTGCACCTCGATTCCTTCTTCCGCGCAGGTGCGGGCAAGCAGGAAACCCGGGTCCGAAATGCCCGGCGTACCGGCATCGCTGATGAGGGCGACATTCAGCCCGCCCAGAATGCGCTCCTTGACCAGCTGCACGGTCTGGTGCTCGTTGAACTTGTGGTGCGACTGCAGGGGACGCCGGATGTCGTAATGGTGGAGCAGCACCGAACTGGTGCGGGTGTCCTCCGCCAGGATCAAATCGGCTTCCTTCAGGACCTGGACAGCCCGGAAGGTCATGTCGTCGAGATTTCCGACCGGAGTCGGAACGATGAAAAGCTTCCCCGCCATCAGCCCAGCTTCTTGCGGATGGCCATCATGAAGTTGTAAACGATGTCGGACTTGAGGTTCCAGTCCGGGAACCGGTCCAGCAGGTAATCCACCGCCTCGTCCAGGGAAGAAAGCCCGTTCAATTCACCGATGGTCTTGTCATAAAGGGCATAGTCTTCCTTGAAAAGCGTGCCGATGAACAGGGCGCGGTCATACAGGGAGATGCCGCTCCGGATGTTCTTCACGGACATCCCCGGCTTGTCCAGCCGCCACGGCAACCTTTCCGTGTCCGCCCTCGGAACGGCAGGGGCCGGCTTCGGCGCAGGCTCGGGTTCCGGTTCGGGAACAGGCGCAGGTTCGGGTATGGGTTCCGGTTCGGGTTCGGGAACAGGTGCGGGGGCCGGTTCAGGCTCTGGAAGCACTTCAACCACCGGCTCGGGAACAGATTCCACCACGGGCTCCGGTCCGGATACGGGCTCCGGTTCGGGCAGATCGTCGATAGAGAGGTCCATGTCAACCGGCTCGATTTCCGTCTGGACAACCGTTTCCTCTGCAACAGGGGCGGTCTCTTCGGGCAAGTCGGACACGCCGATTTCCAGGCCGGTGAAATCGGATTCTTCCGCGGTTTCCGCCTCGGCCGGCATCTGCCGGAGGGCTTCCACCTTCGCCTCGAGGGCGGAAACCTGCTGCTTGAGCGAAGCGAGTTCGGCTTCGATTTCCCGCAAGATTTCTGTTCGATTATTCTCCATAAATGACTATCTTTGCAAAAGTCAACCTAGCAAAGTTAAGGAAATGTTTTTGGAAAACACAAAAAAAACGGGCAGCATCGAAGTCATATGCGGCTCGATGTTCTCCGGCAAGACGGAAGAACTGATCCGGAGACTGAAAAGGGCGCAGTTCGCGAAGCAGAAAATCGCGACGTTCAAGCCCACCATCGACAAGCGCTATTCGGATCTGGACGTGGTTTCGCACGATTCCCACAGCATTTCCTGCACGCCCATCAAGACCCCTTCCCGGATGCTCCAGATCGACCCGGACGTGGAGGTCGTGGGCATTGACGAAGCCCAGTTTTTCGACGAAACCATCATCGGTGTCGTCCAGGAACTGGCGAACCGGGGTGTCCGCGTCATCATCGCCGGCCTGGACACCGATTTCCTCGGCAATCCGTTCGGTCCGATGCCGGGCCTGATGGCCATCGCGGAGGACGTCCAGAAGGTCCATGCCATCTGCGTCCGCTGCGGCTCCCTCGCCAACCACTCCCACCGTCTCTCCGCCAGCAAGAAACTGGTTGTCCTGGGCGAGAAAGACACCTATGAGCCCCTCTGCCGCGATTGCTACAACAAGGCGGTCCGGGAAGACAAGGAAGGATAAGAAAAACGCCTATTCCACCAGGAAGGTGGCGGCGTTCCAGGCAACGTTATCCCTGTAGAAACCGTCCAGGAATTCCGTGCCGTGCCAGATATCCCTCCGGTAGTCCGGATAGGAGGGAAGGTACATGGCTAGACCGCAGCAACGATCGAGCGTCACGCTGATGAAACGCGGCGTATGGGCTTCAAAGACAATGGCTTCGTCCAGGGCGTCCTGGAGAAGGTCCAGGTCACCTGCGGAGGCCCCGGCCTCCCGAAGCACATCCTTGACGTCGAAGAAGACATAATAGTCCTTGTCCCCCATGAGGCGGTCATACACCTGTACGTTCTTCCCCGCCAGGGTACGGATTCCGGTACGGTAACGGTCAAAGAGGGTGCGACAGGTGGAAGCCAGGTCGTCCAGCCGGGAACAATCCAGCATCGTAATGGTCGCCCCGTAGGTGGAATCGTTCTCGTATGCAGCGTAATAGTCCTGGCAAACCGCCTTCAGGTCAGGAACTTCCGACTTCAGGAGATGGCCGGCCAAAGTCTTGTAATTGAAGCCTGCCGCCGGAATCTCACAGGGTGAAACGGCCAGATAATCGCAGACGTTCCGCAGTTCCCACGCCACTTCGACCGTCGCCATCAGGCAGGCGTCGAACAGGATGTAGTCCAGTTTATACGGAATGGCATTTGCCAGGTCCTTGATCTCAATCTCTTCGACCATATTCCCCTTGGAGTAATACTCCTGGCCGAATGTCCGCATCCGGCGGCTCCAGGAAGCGGAATTGCCGCGGGGCCTGCCTTCGTATCTCCGGGGATCGTTGAAATAGCCTTCCGGCAGCCAGCCGGTGGCATGGGAGGACATGACGGCACCGTAGCCGGCGGCCGGGAATTCCTCACGGACCCAGTTGAACACTTCGGTCACCATGGCGGCATTGGCGATGGACGTTCCCACGGGCCAGACTTTCAGCGTATCCGTCCGGACTTCTCCGCGCTCGGAATACAACCGGACCAGGGACGGTATCGTTTCGGTGGAATAGCCCCGCCAGCCGCTTGTCACGTGACTGAACACGAGAAGGACATCGTCGTTCCTCCCCTTTTCCGGAAGATATCCGCTTTTCAAGGCCTCGATGTTCGCCCGGATCTCGCTTCCCAGCGAATTGAAACCGGCCTCGTACAGGAGCATCACCTTGCGGGTCTCGTCACCGAAGGGACCGACGGACAGGGTCAAGTCCATACCGTCCCGCTCGCAGGAGCAGAACAGGAGCGTCAGGAGTGACGCGATGATGATTCGGACTTTCGCCATAAAAACGAGTTCAACAGGCAAAGTTAATGATTAATTTCATAATTTTGCACAAATTGACACCTATGAACCGTATCTGCAAAATGATGATGACACTCGGAGCCGCCGTCCTTGCCGGCGCCTGCTCGGAAAAGAAAGCGGAAGAACCTTTCCGCTATACCGTGGACTCCTTCGCCGACCTCAAGGTCATGCGCTACCAGGTCCCGGGATGGGACAGCCTGTCCCTGAAACAGAAGGAATATGCCTATCACCTGGCCGAAGCCGCCAAGTATGGCCGCGACATTCTGTGGGACCAGAACTGCAAGGACAACCTGCGTGTGCGCCATGCCGTGGAAAATGTCCTAGAGAACTATAAGGGCGACCGCAACTGCGCTGATTTCGAAGCCTTTACCGTCTATGCCAAGCGCATCTTCTTCTCCAACGGCATCCATCACCACTACGCCGAGGACAAATTCTTCCCGACCTGTCCGCAGGCCTATTTCGCCGGCCTGCTGAAAGCCGTCGGCATCGAGGATGACGACCTGCTGGATGTCATCTACAATCCGGAAAGATATCCCCAGCGCAGGTCTACGGAGACATCCGGCGACATCGTCGCCCAGTCGGCCGTGAATTTCTATGACGGCGTCACCCGCGACGAGGTGGAGAAGTACTACGCCGGCATCGCGGACCCGAAGGATCCGTGCCCCGTTTCCTACGGCCTCAATACCAAAGTGAT
>JAEEGH010006270.1_pt1 | contig 29228 bp, 22 predicted proteins | sample 9134181 | NCBI WGS metagenome assembly JAEEGH01 (sample SAMN16246544, study PRJNA631951) | gut metagenome | biome: gut microbiome; feature: rumen; material: DP-attached | host: Bos | place: Iran: Karaj | collected 2018-10 | reverse complement strand
AATTGTCTTACCTTTGCACCCGCAAATCAGAAATGATGCGCACCTGCTTCAGTAGCTCAGTTGGTTAGAGCACCTGACTGTTAATCAGGGGGTCGTTGGTTCAAGCCCATCCTGAAGCGCAAAGGAAATCAAGGAGTTAGAGGAATCTAACTCCTTTTTCATTTCCCCGTCTGAACAAATTTTGGTTATATATTGGGATATTTTTAAGTATCATCTCCTATAGTATCATAGAGTTCAAATGTGTTATGAACTCCGTTTCAGACCATATCACTGAGGCCATAATTATCCATTATTAGTCTAAATGGGTACGTAATCATTCCATTCTTACAGACATCCCATATATAGAGAATTCTGATTCATCAATCCCATATTCCTCTTCGTCAGCCTCGTATAAAATATCCTCGATTCCTTCGATAAACTGCTGTCCGTATTTACGATTCCTTAGACCTTCGATACCGAGGAGCCTGTAATAAAGCTTGTGGAGGAAGGCGATTTTGTCCACCGTTTCCTCATTCCTGAATCTCAGCATTGAATACCCATGCTCAGCAAACTCAAGGTCTTTCCTTTGGTCTTTACGCTGGTGACGCTTTTCGTTATGACAACCTCCATCGATTTCCATGACAATTTTAGCGTCCGGCAAGAAAAAATCCGGATAGAAAACAACACATTTTCTGAAACTCACCCTACGGTTGCGCCAAATTTCGTTCTTGATGCACTCTGGCAAATACGAGAAGACCTGTCTCTCTGAATCAGTGCGCGTTTCAATACGATGGAACATTTTCTTTGACTCCTTTTTGTTAGGCGATGATGTTTTTTTTATTTTTTGTCTCATAGCTCTTTATTTTTATGTTTCCCCCACCCAAGGGGCGTAAGGGGACTGTTTCTAATTTCGTTGCAAGATGTACGAGGAAAGGATGGCTTTAGAGCAAGACTTCGACCAAAAATACTACCCGCAGGTGTGGAGATTTTTGCGGCAAACCCTCGGCTTGGCCTTGCTCATAAGACAGCCACTCGTAACTTTTCATAGAAATTTGAGATAGTCATCCTTAGCCCGGTGTTAGGAAATACCTTCTGACATCCATGTCCGATACAACAGTATCGTTTCATTCGTTGTATCACATAAATTGTAGTTCTGCGATATTTCCTGTGTTCCTTCGAACTCGAAGGAACACCGACTTTTTTCATTCATCTGGATGAGGACATTTTTGTAAAAGCCAATAATAGTCGTATCACGGAGTGCAAATGGCATCTGACGTGTTTTAACTATTAAAGGCATAAAAATACTAAAATGATACGGCTTTCTATAAAAAACAAACTGACATACGACCATTGAAAATTCTGTAACCCATTTGCTATTTTAGAACACCATTTTTGATAAGGTATCTGACTTGCTTGAAAAGATTACCCCAATTCTCCTCGTCAGATTGAATTTTCTTGATGATGTCTTTCGCAACAATACTTGAATAGTTGTCGTCAACAAGAGCATATTCAACCTCCTTGCACAAGCTTTCAATGGTCAATTCTTCAAAATTCCAACAATCAGCAAAAGCTGGGTCTACAAGATTAAAGCGAAGATCTTTCCCGAATTCGATCTTATAGAGACGTAGGATCTCGTTGTATTTCTGATCATCTACAACTCCCTTGCATAAATCCTGTGCTCTACACAATACATGATAACGGTTGGGAATCAGGTGGAAGTGGTATAATACACTCTTGGAAAAACATGCCGAAACAAAATCCAGAAATTCATGAAGCTCATCACATGGATCTTGAATGTAGTACAGTAAGTCGTCCAACTCGATGAATGGAACAGAATCTGGCATGTTCCAATCATGAACTTGCTTTGACCATTCTATGCACTTACTTTCTTCTGGGAGAGAGAAACCTGCCTTTTGAATTACCTTCATAACAGCAGGAAGATACTTAATATTGTCCTGTCTTTCTAAACGGGCAACAAAGTCCGTTCCCAGTAGGCGAAAGCTGTTGACAGGTGGTGTTGGCCCGTCCGCTTTTGTATGCAATTTCCAACTGCGCTGCCATTCATCAATCATGGCGGCAAACTCTTTTCTCTCTGTACTCAGCACGTAATCGTGGTTCTTTTCCTGAGTTTTGTTTTTTAAATCTGAATTCTTCATACCAATTATTGCTGTATCTTATTAATGATGATGTCAATCATCTCCTCCATCGTCAGTCCTTCTGTAAAAATCCGCTTGGGGATGCTAGCAGAATAGTCTCCGTAAAGTTTTATTTTCTTGTCCTCGTAATCTTCATCAGCTTTTAGGACTGGATTTACCAATGGCGAAAGAAGATTTCCAATGTCATTCTTGAATCTTGTATGCGGAACAAGCTCCTCGATGGTTGGATTATCAATATCAATACAATGAGCACTGCTAAGATCTACACAGCACAGGGCGTATTTGTCTGCATTTCTGCAAGCCATGCGAATCTGGTTTTTGCTCATATAGGCTGGAGTCATGAAGTTCCGCTTGGATTTAACTTCGATATAGTAGACGTCTTGCCCGTTGTAGTTAATGATTATGTCTTGTCCGTTCTGTATATCATCAACCTCAATGCCCGTATCTGCTAATCCTGCGGTTTTTACCAGGAGTTTATCTCCTAGTTCATCGGCAATCTCTCCGCGTATCATATCTTCTATGTGCTTGCCAATGCTATACATTAACTCAAAATTGGCCTGTTCCTGTCTTTCTTGTTCTAAAATCCTTTGCGCGCGGCTGATTATTTCTGCCATGTTGCTTTGTTCTGCCAATTCGGCCAGCGCAGCCAGAGTATCCTCATCGCTCTTCATCAGACGGTAAACGTCATTCTTCTTGCTGCCACTGACTGCATTTTTGAAGAAGATGTTCTGCTTGTTATCCCGGATGTTTTTAACCTGAAAAATTCATAGAGGCCTCTCCATCTCTGAGTTGTATCAGTTTTTCTTATATGAGTAGCCTCACACGAAAGACCTGTACCGAATTACGATGTATCATTATGAGATTTTCTGGATTCAGCACAGCATTCCTGCTTCATCAACTGCCGGTTTTGTGACACATGGGCACAAAAGATTCCGTCCTTGCTTGAGGGCGTTTCCTTATGCCATGATTGTAGTGCTGTTGTCCGACTATGCAGCCATTCTTGTGAGTGCTGTCTCCAGTTCTTCCCGATGCCTGTGGTGGGGCGAGAAACTGATTTTGATATATGTCTTCTTCTCCACGATGTAGACAGCACTGAGCATGATGCGCTTGATGAGACTGTCCATGGTGAATCTCTCCACCTCTGTTCCCCTGAACACGGTGTGCTTCATCTTGTGTGCCAGTACAAAGGCCGCTGCATAGAGGAACAGGCGGAAGTAGTTTGCACGGTATGAGTTGCACGACATGCGGTCTGCCTTGAAATACTTCAGGTCCTTTATCCACAGTTCCATTTCACCACGTCCGCAGTAGCGCTTGTAGATGGTCTCTGCCGAATTGTTCCTGTTCTTGGTCACGACAAACCGGATGTTTGTTCCCTCTGAGGATACCTCTATCTTGGCGATGACACGCTGGGCATACTTCCATGACTCGGCCTTGTACTCCAGTTTGTAGTATCTCCTGACGACGATGCGATCATGTCTTACGCTACGGAATCCCAGCCTTGTCAGTGTCTCACACCTTTCATTCTCCGCTTTCTGGGCCTTCCTGTAGTCGTTCTCTGCACGCAGTCTCGGCTTGTCCACCATGGAGAGGAGCACGCTGTTGCCGGAGAGTCCCGTAAGGTAGCGCACGTACCACTTGTCATGCGCCCAGTCCATGAACTCATGACTGGCGAAATGGCTGTCGCCGCGAAGCTCGATGACGGTATTTGGCCAATGCTCATGCAGGTATTCCACCACACGCTGCATGATGCGTGCTACGCTTAGTGACTTGTTCCTGCGCCCGGGTCTCAGCAGTGGGAGCATCAGCTTGCCTGTCAGGCCGTCGAAAAGCAGCATCGGCATGTAGCAGTACTCGTCATAATAGGCATTAAACAGCGTGAGCTGCTGCGACCCGTATGTGTTGGCATTCGTGTCATCGGCGTCGATGATGACTTTCTTTGGAGCCTTTTCAAAGGATGATATATATTCGTCAAGGAACAGCTTGCCTATTTTGTAGAGCGTCTTGCTGTCGACACAGTTCTCAAGACGGGTCATCGTGGACTGGGAGGACAAGTCTGAGTCTGACGGCTTGCGACCCACGGACATCTTCAGCGCACTGTCGCCGCGAAGCTGGTTGCAGTCGTTTGCATCCTCGTACCCGCAGAGTATCTGACCGATGCGCTGGCTCACCATCTCCATGTAAGTGTGATGGATGAATTCCTTCTTGCGGGAATCGGGAATGAGCTGCCCGATTTGCCAGGCCAGAGAGTTTTGCATGTTGCCGATCAGCACAAGACCACCATTGGAAGATATGTCCGGAGAGTCGAAATCAACACGGATTTTCTTGTCAGAAACCATTCCTGGAAGAGAAAAAAGCATTTTCTCTTGGTGGATTGAAGATTTTGAAGTACCTTTGCACATAAGAAGCGTTTTTATTACCTTGTATTTTAAGCACTTAAAGGTACTAATTTTTGTCGACATGACAAAGAAAAACGCTTCTTTTTTTGTGCCTCTATGAATTATTTAGGTTAAAGAGTTTTCCCCAACCTTCCTCGTCCAAATCTATCTTCTCGATGATTTCGATTGTAGTTTTACTCGAATAATCGTCCTCTGCCAGCTTCTCCTCTATATCCTTGCTAACATCCTCCGCTTTAAGCTCCTCAAAAGGCCAATAATCCTCAAAATCATGACGTACAAGATTTTCTCGCAAGTCATCACCAATCTCCTGCTCGTAGATTCTCAGCAAGTCCTCGCACTTATCCTCACCTATCGTATTCTTCTTAAGATCATCTGCCAGGCACAGCGAGAAGTAGTGATTTGGGAAAATAGCATAAAGTCCAATTTGTTTCTTAAAGGTGCCGACGCTTGTAATTTCCTTAAGGAAGTTATCGTATATGTCTAGGTTATTTTTAACCCACTCGACGTCTTCACATGAAAGCTTATACATATTGTATTCTGTCAAGAAACGGAATGCATTGTCATAGAGGTCAACCTCGTTTTCTTGCAGTTTGGGGATTATCACCTCATGATATTCTACTTGCCCATAGCGGCAAATGATAGGCATAAGTCTATTCCTGATATTGTTACCGCTATTGATGGTAAATGCCATACAATAGTCAATGATAGCACGTTCAATATCCTCGCCCATTTCCGTACTGATGCCATCACCAGTGGAGATTCCTTCGCGCAGATCGTCTATCGCCATCTTGATGTCATCGCGTAAGTTTTCCCTGTCATATACGTCAAACTCGTAAATGTCAGTGAATTCCTCATTAACAAATCTATCTGTGTCAGATTCAATAAGAGGTCTGGCAATCTTATATAAGTCAGATGTGATTTGCGCTGCATTCCTTAGTTCGTTTGCTTTGCGAAGCACACCTTCCCTGTTGGGAATTAAGGCATTCGACGTAAACAAACTGTCGAATTTGCAGGCCTTAATAAACAGAAGGAAGTCGTGAAGTCCATCAGATACCCCCTGAACGTTTTGAGCCACTTCTGTTACACCAATGAACGGTTGTACATTTAGATGCCCCCAACCTCTGACTATCTTCGACCAATCCAGACATTCAGATTCAACGGGTAGCACATAGTTGTTGCCCAGCTGGGCATAGTTGCACACAGTATGCAGATACATACCATTCCCTTCGGTTTCCAGACAATCGACGATACCATCATCTAAAAGATATAGTTCTGAATCTGCAACAGACATGAGCCCTTTTCCTGTTGGAATCATTTGAAGCGTTGCATAGAAAGAACCCCATTCATCTTCAAGCCCTTTGATGAAAGCAGCCTTGTTTGCATTATCGTATTTGCCGGGATTGAAGCAAAGAACACCCAAAAGCTTTGTGTTCTCTATTTCTGATACATGTCCAGAGAGCCATTCGAACACCATTTCTTTCATATGGTTCAGTACTTCTATATTATGTTCTGATTCCTTTTCATTATTTTCGTTCCCATCAGGCAGGTACAATCCGTTACGCTTCTCTTCCGGTTTGAAATTGCGGGAATGAAAAATATAGTTGAATCCGAAATCTTCTGTACCTAACAGCGGGAAATGCATAAATAACTTGGATATACCATCCAGACAGCATGCCTTTGTTGGCGTTTCCAAAGGAAGTATAATGCGCTCATCGCCATTGTCAGATTCCAGGTAGTAGATGTCCATAGGCAGATTCTTTCCATTTCGTACCATTTCAATACGCATCACCTTTAGTTCTTGTTCGTCTGGACGTAGAACCTTTCTAAAGGTCACATGTATATTATTAATGTTGTCATCTACCTGACACTCTGTTATTCGGTCATTAAAGAGCATCACGTAAGGCATCTGCTTGATGGCGGCCTCTAATCCTTTGGCTGCGCCATCTTTGTGGTGTGCTGGTAAAGCGTAATCAAAAGTCGTCCATTCCTGCCTTTCAGAAGAATATGGCCTATTTAACAACTCGTCTGTTTGCTGAAGCTGAGACGTAATCTTGTTAATCAGTTCGTCAATACTTCCATGAGCGCGATCAATCTCGAACCCATCAAGATCAATATACATGCCTTCGCCAATCTGATATGAGCCATACAGCAAGAATTTCATGCCGTAGTAATGGGTGGTTAAGAACCCTGTACCATACTGTCCGACGGTTTCTTCGTTCTCTTTGAACTGTCCGCTGACCTGCTTGATCAGTGAGCTAAGGGAGTCCATGTCAAATGGTTTGCCGTTATGGGAAAACTTGAACGACTTGTCAGTCAGTTCCATTCTAATGTGACAGTCCTCTGCCAAGTCACGCGCATTCTGACACAACTCCCAGATGGCTCTCGCCGGTCCTGTCTGTGAATCAACACTTCGCAGCCCTTGGTCAATCTTGGTAGCATGCTGTTTGTTGTCTTGACGACGCTCTTTCTCTCTCTTCTCATCTTGGAGCTTCTTAAGCTCACTTAAATCTAACTTTTTCATTTCTTTTGTATTTTGTTTTTAAAAATGTCTATATGTATGTACCATTTGCGAGAGATGTCGTAAACAAAAAAATGATGTTTTCCGCAAAAAAGTATTGATTTAGATTTCTTATTTGTAACTTTGCAGCCAGATGAGAGTAATAAAACTATCGTTTACAATACTCATGCTATTCTGGGCGACAATGCTTATTTATGCCCAGAACAGTAGTTCCCATGTCAACGATTCTATATACGATATAGAAGAAGCATACTTAGATTCTGCATTTGCTGCTGATAAGATTGGAGATTATCTCTCTGCTGTGAGATACACGGAAAAGTGTTTAATGGTGAGTAGGGATACTGCGAAGGTCATTGATGATTCTCCTGTGTTTTCTGAATATAAATTCCTAGTCGAGTTTTATGCAAAAGCCGGCATGTGGGACAAAGCCTTAAGACTTCAAAAGCGAAGAACTGATTATTGGGAAAACAAATATAAAGAATCTGCTCAGGAAGAATACGCATATTTTATGATGTTTCGCTTATGGACTCAACTTTTGAGCTTGTCTGGTGCCAACAAAGTTGCAATTCGCGAAATAACAAATTTTATAAGTGATACGAAAATAAATCAAATATATGTTGATGGCATTACTGGCGATATTGCCGATTGTTATTATAATATTAGAGACTATCATAAGGCTCAACAACTTTATGAGAAGATTGGCAACAAATATGGAATAGCGAAATCATTGGCTGCTCTTGGAGATTATCAGAAAGCAATTGTTCTTATGAAGGAACTTATTGAAGACAGACAAAAGCGCAATTACATCGTGATAAGTCTTGATATTGAACAGGAAAACGGTCCATACGAAACATATTTATGTGATCTTGCTGATTATTATAATAAGACTGAGCAATATGACAGTGCCTTAACTTGGGAAAACAAGCATATAATCCCATCCCGTTTTGAGATGGCAAGATCTTATTATAATATAGGTGAAGCTTATGCTGGAAAAAATCAAATAGATAGTGCAATTTATTATATTCATAAAGCAAAAGAAATTTATAGAACACAACGTCAAAATAGACAATATTCAATCACGCTATCCAAACTGCTATCATATTACACAGCCATAGGCATTCAAAACAAGGCAGAATTATACGCATCAGATCTCGTACAATCTGCAAGAACTGATTTAATATCTTCTTTTTCAGACCTCACATATGCCGAAAGGTCTAAATATGTTGAATTGTATTCAAACCTATTAGGCGAAGACCTATTAAAGTTCACATATAGCTTTCCAACAGATAAGTTAATTTCATTGGCTTATGATGCTTTGTTATTAACAAAGGGTGCTTTGCTTAATTCAGAATATAGTATAAAACGTGTAGTTAATGAAAGCAACGATGCCAATTTGACTAGAATATGGGATGAGCTATGTGCCAGTAGGTTTGTTCTAGAAAAACAATTAAGAAATGATACTCTTTACAAAGATCGTCGTATCGATTCATTACAAAACGTAATTTATAGTTTAGAGGATTCACTTGTTCTCAAATGCAAAGATTACGATATTCTCGCAAAAAGTATGAATTTGAAGTGGAACGACATTCAAAAGGAACTCTCAAAAGAAGATATAGCGATTGAATTCCTGCAGATTCCCATAAATAGAGACAGCGTGATGTATGCGGCTCTGTCATTGCGTAGGGATTCAAAATATCCCAAGATGACACAACTCTTCGTTGAAAAAGAATTAAAGCAGACTTCTGATACATTGTATTATCAATGTAAGGAAATGACAAATCTTGTTTGGACTCCATTACTATCGGAGTTAGATGGAATCGAGAATATTTATTTTTCTCCATCAGGTGCATTATATAAAATAGGTATAGAGTATCTGCCTGGAATGGAGGATTTCAATATCTTTCGTTTGTCCTCTACACGTGAGTTAGTTACAGGAAAGAGAATAAGGACAGGAAATAGTGCTGTTTTATATGGTGGATTGGACTATTATGCGAAACTCGACACCCTAAATAGAAGTTTGGGAACACCAAATGACACATTTGTGGAACACATTGATGTCAAGGGATTAAATATTCGTGGAGGAAGAAACAGACTTCCACACACGAAAGAAGAAGTGGAAAATATAGCCACAGAGCTTCGTAAAGCCAACTGGACTTGCCTGTTAGATACCATGTCTTTGGGAACGGAAGAGTCGTTTAAGTCCTTGTCAGGTATGGGAACAAATACTCTACATATAGCTACTCATGGATTCTATTATACTCCAGAAAAGGCGAATGAGACAGGGTACAAATTCTTGCAATTAGACAATCAAACTGCTTCTGCGGAAGATCAAGCTCTAACACGTTCAGGTTTAATCATGTCTGGTGCCAATCTTGTTTTAGAGCATAAAGAACTACCAGACAATATTGAAGATGGTATATTAACAGCTAAAGAAATAGCCGATGTGGATTTACGAGGTCTTGACCTAGTTGTCCTTTCTGCTTGTCAAACCGGACTTGGTGACATATCTCAGGGTGAAGGTGTATTTGGCTTACAACGGGGATTTAAGAAAGCAGGCGCAAATACTATATTAATGAGTCTGTGGAAAGTCAATGACAAGGCGACCAAAACACTGATGATTCAATTTTATAAGAATTGGCTAATGGGGTATAGCAAAAGGAATGCTTTACGATTAGCACAAAAACATCTTCGAGAAATAGAAGGTGGCAAATATAATGAGCCCAAATATTGGGCTGCATTTATTTTGCTGGATGGTATAGATCTTGCGAATTAGAGGCTTGCTATCTCTCATTTATATCATAACAGTCTATTATTTTAAAAGCCGCCCATTTCTTTGGTGTGTGAGGGTATCTCTTTTTCATATAGTTTATCGTGTTGACAAAAGCATTGTGCATACTTTCTTTTCCAGCCATACGATTGTAAAATTCTGACATCATTTCGCTTGCCGCATCGTCATCAACTTTTGAGAGGCTGGCAATAACTGTCTTTGCTCCCGCTATCTTGAAAGCCGTTATCAGCCCTAACGTTCCTTCTATATCATCAAAGATTCCATTCCCGGAGTCACAGGCAGACAACACGACAAGATCGGTGCCGTTAAGATTCAGTTTTGTGATTTCTTCTGCAAGGAATATTCCATCATTATCAATAGGCACATTGTTAATTCGTCTAAAGCCTTTATTCCCTCCAGAAAGAATTAATCCAGAATATGTCAGTTCTGGTTTAATTGGATTAAATGTATAAGGGAAATTGAAAAAGGACAATTGTCTCCTGTAAGTACTGTCTGTATAACAAATGGCATGTGTCGCAAAATGCAGTATATCGGGTGTTTGATTGCAAAGATCTCTTACGTTCTGTTCAGTAACTGAATTATTTGTCAGCTTTCGAATAGAGTATGAAGAACTTAGACTTCTATCTATACTCTCTATCTCTTTCTTTGTCCCTCTAAGTAATCCCCAGTCGCGATCACCTCTTTGTGTGTTAGCAATACTATTATTATAATCGACGTCACCAATAAGTAACGCTTTCTTGTTATATGAATTCCTGTATGTTTTTATCAGTTCTGGGGTAGTAGTCAATTCATAGACTTTGGAATTGAACAATATAAAATTTACCCTATTGAGAATTCCACAAGGAGATACGTAGATTTTCTTTTTATTGACTACGTAGGATTCTAGTTTTTTCCAAATAATGGAACGAAGTCCTGTGGCATTGTCTGAATATAACATCCAAGAACTTTCGTTCTGGTTGTATAGCATTTCCACCTCATCCTTTCTACAGACCTCAACAAAATCCAGACTTCCAGTATGAGAAAGAATGTATGCAGCATAGCTAATACCATTAACCTTGTTGCCTACTATATCCATAAACGGAACAAACTCTATCGCAATTTCGCCTGGGCGCAATTGATGACAAATGGCATCTTTATAGTTGATAAAGAGATTATACTTAATATCGCTTGTTTGTCTATTTGTAAGCTGATAAAAAGAGAATTGTTTAAGAAACAGCATTAGATTGAAACAATACTCTCTTGTCTGCTTGTCCGAAAAAGTCTTTGAGACGAGGCTTGTCAAGGGAAGCAGAAGACTGTTCATGGCTGTTCTCATCCCATCTGCATACTCATACGGAAAATTGCCACGCACAGTATTTGCCTGCATTTCCTGAAGCATCGGAGTGAGATCCTGCAATACAGTAAGGGCTTTTCTGTTATTGGTCAGACATAATGAATGAACAAGGAATACATGATTCATAATTTGCATTAAATCATTATCCTTTCCAATATTGTTGATTGCATACTCAAAGCTCCTTACTGCCGCATTATAACGATGTTCTGAAAACTGGTGGATTCCCACGTAACTGGCAATAGTTGCGCATTGTTCTCTTGTTTCCTTATCTTCTATATGCTGATTCATTACGGATTCAAGAGCCTTTTCTGCTTTTTTGAAGTCAAAATTGGTTGTTGTGCTCTGTCCATAAATACAAACAGAACATAGTTGACAAACTAAAAGCAGAAGAGTGCGCCTAATCGTCATTTCCTTATTGCTTATCAATATCCTTTAATAGTTGTTCAGCTTCTTCTTTTAAGTAAGTCCCCTTATCGTCTTTAACAATGGTACTAAGTAGTTCGGTTGCCTTTCCCTTTTGGCCGTCTTTGAGGAATGCCAAAGCTAAGAACCATTTTATCCGAATATCATTACCATTAACACTATAAACATACACAGAGTCAATGCTCTCATGGATCTTTTGAAGTCGATTAATCGTGGAAGTCATTTCTTCTGAGGTTCCAACCTTGGCAAAAAGGCTATCAAGTTCGTGCTCCAAATCATTAGCACCGCTCCTAAACAATGCCTTGGGGGTTTGATAATAATATTTGTCTGCAAGGGCAATATACGTCGTCCCATCTTCTTTGGTGAAATTAGACTGATAAGTATATACACCAAATAATAACAAGAAAATAGCGGCAATTGAAACCGTCCATCTTACCATTCTGACAATTTTCGCCTTTTTCTTGGAAGTCACAACCTCCTCAATAATTTCAGAATCACGTTCTGCTTGCCGTTCCTGAAGATCTTGAATCATCAATGCAGTCAATTGCGCCTCCTTGCGCAATTCCTCATCAAGTTCCATATCACGCAGGAATGCGTCGATTTCCTCCGGGGTCATCTGATCCCTAAGGAACTTATCAATTCTTTCGGTATTATCTGTTGCCATTATCTTTCTTTTACGTATATTTCAAGTCCTTTATACTTCTCTCCAAATCGTCTGCGGCATCTGTTCGCAGCAGATTTTGCACTTTCTGCATTTGACATCTTTAAAAAGACGGCAATTTCATCCCAATTATATCCCTCCAAGTAGTATTTTGTTAGCAGTTGACGACAACTCTCAGCCATCTCATTTAAAGCGTTGTGAACAAGTTCTTTCATTCTTTTCAAGTCAAACGCATCATCCGGAGATGTTTCTTTCTGTGAATGCCCCTTTTCTGTTGGAATCGTTTGAATAATCTTATTCAGTCTATTTGAGGAGATAATATTCTTTTTCCTAACATCAAATGTGGGATCATCGTCTGTAATATTGACTATCCGCTCTTGTTTTCGAAGGAATTTGAGAGTCTGACGATAACAAACACCAAAGAAAAAATTATCCAAAGCATTTTCTTTAGTTGAGGTCAGCTCTGTACCAATGTTATTATATAATACAAAAATTGATTCCTGATAGATATCATGAAAATCAAATTCCGAAAGAGTTATATCTTTCTTCAAGAATTTATCCTTGATTCTTTTATAAAAGATTTGACTCTTAGATGGATCTTTTACGAATTCTAGAAATTTCTCACTTTTTATCTTATTCATAACTAATCTTCAAGGACTAAATTCTGAGTGCCTGGCCATAATCTGTTTCTCTTACTTCTGTTGTCATCCACATTCGATTTTAGACGGAATTTAAATTCTCTAATACTTGATGGGAATGTATTATAGCTATTAAATGTTTGCCATATGTTAAATGACAAAGCTCCATATTCTGTACCTTGATAAAAGATTTCTTGGTTCCTTTCGTATGATTCACATGCCTCTACAAACAAGATGGGAGCCAATTCCGGGGACTTTACAATTTTGCTTTTCTTCCTAACTTTGGGGGGATTGTATTCATTCTTGGGATTTCTTGTAAAGCCTTCATTAGTTCCTCGTATTGTTTCAAATCCATCGCGATCCATATTTGCCGCATGGCAAGCATCTATTACAACATATACAATCCCTTGTGGACCTAATATCTTTCTGATCTTTGTAATATAGTCATAAAGCTCGTCGTCAATAATGTGATTATCTCCCTTATATCCTTTTACACCATATTCCATACCGGCATCAATAGGAACCAATGACTCGTCCCACCGATCTTGTTCGTCATTTCTGGGGTATCCGCTTTTCAGGCCATCTTCAACAGGTTGTCCGTGGCAAGAGAAATGTATATATATAATATCTTTGGAACGGCATCTATTCGCGAAGTTGTTTAATGAAGATGTAATGTTTTGATATGTGGCCTGGTCGTTTGTCAAACTACTAATTTGCGAGAACCCCATCTTACGTAACGATGGTTCAATGAGATTTTTGACATCTTCTGCTCCATGAATATTTGTCCAAACCTTATATCCATAGTCCTGATAATCTGAAATGCCGACTAAAAAGGCTCGCTTTTGTTGAGCATTACCAATAAATGGCAATGCTACAACCAAGGCTATTATCATACAAAAATATTTCATAATGCATGATTTTTGCCACAAAATTACAAAATTAAATGGAAAATTACGCCATAGCAACCTTTTTTAACTGCAAATTGACAGGTTGAATGCTAAAAATTGGCATCTGAGTCTTCTCACTCTCATGACCAATGTGATACATGTGACAATGGGAACACTTATATACATTCACGGCTTTTTTGCTCCAAGGCTTATCTTCTGCCAACTTTATAGCTGACAACTTGGCCTCTTCGATTGTTCGGTATCCAACTTTCTTTTTAAAGACTACTTTGCCAGTGTTGGGATCATACTTGCGCTTCCAATGCGTAGAGTTGCCACGACTAACACTTTTAACATTCTCCACCTGTCCCATAATATGCAATTCATAAGAGACGGCCCGTTTCATATTATGTCGGCTCCTGTTACCATGACAGTGAAAGACTTCCTTATGCTGCTTATGGTATGTCTGACACATCCGCTTTTCAATTATGCGCCGTACCTTTTTTACCAGCCAAGACTCTTCTGTCGTAATATCTACATTACGTAGCCAAGTGTCACCTTTACATCTTAGTTTCTCATTAAAGATGGCTTTGGTTGCATATTCATAACGCTCTTGTTGACCAAAGGTCTTCCCTCTTCTCTTAGTTCTTTCTTCTTCAGTTCTCATAATTCTTTTATTTTAAGTGATACAATTATGAGTACCTTGTTGAAGTAAGTGTGTAAACAAGAAATTTTATGTTTACACATTTAACAATTGTGGTACTATCTTTAATAGGAAGCAATAATGAGTTTGTACTTAAATAGGCAGACAAAAAGGTTGTTTACCAATTGTTCAGAAGATACACTAATTATATAGAATATGGAATTCTTAGGAGCTGTGGCATTATATTTCCTCTTTAAACTCTTGCAGAAAATGTGGGAGGGCAGAGATCAATGTAAGGACGAATCTGAACATTATGTTCATCCTGAAAGCCAACACGAGCCAGAAATGGAATTTAAGTGTGGAACGGGCAAGAAAATGCCACATGTAGATTTAGAAACATCGCGAGCAATTGCATTAGATTTAAATACGAACAAAATGGAGAAAACAAAAGTTAGGGCGTTGTTTTTAGAGACGCTAACCAAAATCGGTTGTCAATATGAAATTGATGACGATGATAACAGGATCTTGTTCTCATATCAGGGCGAGCACTTTGTGGTTGATGCCTCTGATGACAGATTCTATGTCACCCTCTGGGATATGTTTTGGGAAACAGCGGAATTATATGACATCGATGAATTGTCTCGCCTAAAGAAGGCCATAAATGGTGCAAACCTTAACTACGGCGTTAGTACAATATATACAATAAATGAAGAAGGAAGTTCAGTGGATGTACATTGTAAGTCTATAATCCCCTTTTTCCCCGAAATATCTCAGCTAGACAATTATCTCAGAACAGAGCTTAATGAATTCTTTCATGTCCACAGATATGTTGAAAACGAATTGGTCCGTATGAGAAGCGAAGAGGAGAAGATTCAAACCAAATAAAATGATTTCGTACATTAAAGAGACCATTTCATACAATATAGGTCGTAACGCTATAATATCATTGGGATAAATGGTAACTTTGTAAATTTACAAATCAAAACATAATTAAGATGGAGCAAACAGGAAGAATAATCGAAGTAATGGAACCAAAGAGCGGAAAGTCATCAAAAACTGGCAATCCTTGGATGATTCAGGAGTACGTATTAGAGATACCAGGACAATACCCAAGGCGTTGTATGTTCTCTATATATGGAGAAGAACGGATCAAACAGATGAATGTTCAAATGGGAGAAGATCTAACTATTCAGTTTGACATTGACGCCAGACAGTATAATGGTCGATGGTATAATGACATAAAAGTATATAACGTGATCAGGAGCCCACAAAACTCACAACAGAATGGTCAAGACACTCCATTTCCCCCATTTATGGAACCTGCGGAAGGAGGCACAGATGTTTTGCCTTTCTGAACTTAAAGAACTCTATAAACTATATTATGGAGAATAGAGAGAAGAAACAGGCATTGTGGAAAGAGGCAATCCCAAGAATGAACGAGGAGGACCTAGAGTTCCTTCTCGACTTCTCTGAATGCTTTGATCCGAAGCTGGTGAAAATGGCGAAGGCCAGATATACTGAACTTACAAAACCTCAGGACGACGAAGAAATCCATGTGGCTGTGGTCGATTCGCTAGCATCTGACGTATTCGAAATTCTGGAAGAAATGGAATGTACCGGAGAATACGACAAGGATGGAGAAATCGTCTTCTCGTATAAAGATAGTAACTTCTATATTACGACCTATGAGGATAACCATCAGTTTATCGAAATATGGGAGTACTCTTGGAAACGAATATATATGAACAATGCAGACGAGGTAACAAAAGCGTATCGGGCCATTAATTTTGTGAATTGTATGGGTGATATTAGTGTTAGCTATTCATATAATGACAATAATGAGATGTGTATTCATTTTGGAACCAGGACTCTATTCTTTGCCCATATTCCTAATCGCAAGGGATATTTAGAATATCTGTTGGAAAGATTCTTTGACGCTCATAAGTTTTTTGAGCATAAGATACAAACGTTCTATGAAGAAGAACATCCAAATGAGAGAGGTAATTAAGAGGTATGAGAAAACTATATCTTGATGTTGATGGCGTGTTACTCACAAGAAAAAATGTGAGAATGGCAGACGGAGCAATAGAGTTCATTGACTATGCTCTTTCCAACTTCGATTGCTATTGGCTCACAACTCATTGTCGCACAAATGATACTTGCAATATTCTCAAATACCTTTCAGAGTTCATTCCATTGGATACGATTGATAAACTCGCAGTCGTGAAACCATCGTTATGGGACACAGGCAAGACAGAAGGAATAGACTTCAATTCAGATTTCTATTGGCTCGACGATTTCCTGTTTGAATTTGAAAAAATAACGTTAGAGAAACATTACAGACTTAACAGGATGATAAAGGTGAACCTTGAAAACCATGGTGAACTAAAGCGTATTCAGAATCTCTTAGTTCAGATGGAGTCACGTTACAAACGTTATTTGTTCCTTGATATTGATGGCGTATTGAATACCGGAAACTATAGTCGCTCATTAGTTGAATCATATATCAACGAAACAGACGATGACGGTTACTTGTTTGATCCCAAAGCGGTCGACTATCTGCGATACATTATTAACGAGACAAATGCAATGATTGTTATTTCCTCCAGTTGGCGACTGGACGGAATGGAAAAGGTGAGAAGATTATGGACTAACAGGAATATGCCTGGTGAGGTTATTGGCATTACCCCACATTGCATCACAAGATTTGCTGATATAGACACGCATGATGAATGGACCAAACACGCTATCGGCAGTCGTGGAATTGAAGTGAACGAGTGGTTGCGCAGGAATACGGATGAAATGCTGGAGCCTTATACATATGCCATGCTTGATGATGAAAACGACTACCTTTTGCATCAAGCAGATCATCTTATTCTAACAGACCCCTTTCTGGGGATAACTAAGGAGATAGCAAATCAAGCAATAAAAATACTCAAATGAATTAACAATTTATCGCTTTTGCATATGAAACATTCCATACAATTTCTCATTTTTGTATTCTTACTTCAATTAACACCTGTCACAAGCGTTGCTCAGAGAAGTATGAACGACTCCTTGTTGATTCCTATTGACTCAACAATAAAGGTTGGAGTATTACCCAATGGCCTGACATATTATCTGAAGCATAACAACTGGCCAGAAAATAGAGTTTGTTTCTATTTGGTTCAAAAGGTTGGTAGCCTGCAAGAGGCTGATGAACAGAGGGGATTGGCACATTTCTTGGAACACATGTGCTTTAATGGCAGTGAGCATTTTAAGGGTAATGCGATTGAACACTTCTGTGAAAGTCTTGGTATTACTAGTGGTGATGCCAACGCATTTACAACTATGGAGAAAACGGTCTATTACATAGATGATGTGCCAACAACTGTTGGGAACGAAAAACTGGATAGCTGTCTGTTAATATTGTATGATTGGGCAGATGGCCTTACACTCGATTCTATTGAAATTGAGAAAGAAAGGGGTGTGGTGCATGAAGAATGGAGGACGGACAGGGATGCTACTTCTAGAATATATGAAAGGCAGCTTCCCATTCTGTACCCAAACTCGAAATATGGACGCAGACTCCCTATTGGTATTATGGGCGTGGTGGATAACTTCAAACACGATGAACTGAGAGCATACTATGAGAAGTGGTATAATCCTGAGAACCAATGTGTGATAGTTGTCGGCGATATTGACGTTGAGCGCATAGAAGCAAGAATCATGGACTTGTTTAGTGGTATCCAGCCAAGTTCTACTCCAGGTAAGGCGGAAAGAATGGAGGTAAGTGACCATCAAGGTGTCATCTATTCATTAGATAAGGACAAAGAACTGCAAGACAATAGTGTTTTTGTCATGTTCAAACACAAGGCATACACACCAGAAGAAAGGCGATATGTAGGCTATTGGAGCGACAGCTATAAGACAGAAGCTGCCCTCTATATGCTGAACAGCCGGTACGATGATGAAGCTCTAAAGCCTAATTGTGCCTATCTTTCTGCAGGAGCGGACGATGATAATTATTTTCTGTCTAGTACAAAAGCGGCATTCCAACTGTACGCTACTGCGAAAGACTGTATGCAGACAATTGCTTTAGAAGAAATGATTAAGGAGTGCAAAAGGGCAGCAGAGCATGGATTCACGAAAGAAGAATTCAAGCGGTACCAAGACGAACGAATTTCAAAGTTGGACAACTTAATGCTAAAGGCTGATAAACGGGAAAACCAGTCTTTGGCACATGAGTATTACAACAATTATCTGTATGGTGCCGATATGGCAACCATAGAAGATTATGTGACCATTATGAAGCATATCGTTCTTTCCACGACGCTGGAAGATGTAAACGAAAGAATGAAAGAATTGATCCCCAGCGATGAGAACAATATGGTCATTGGCTGTTGGAGTATAGATAAAGAAGATGCTAAGTACCCAACACAAGACGAACTATATAATGCGTATCATGCCGGTGTGAGTGCGAAAACGGAACCATACGTCGATAACCTAAAAGATGCAAGTCTGCTTAGCGAGACGCCTGAAGGTGGCGAAATCATATCGAGTGAGTATCACAAGGACTTAGGCTATACCAAAATGATCCTATCAAATGGTGCCACCATATTGATGAAGAAGACAGAGATAGAAAAGAGTCAGGTACTTTTCAAAGCCTATGGAAAAGGGGGATGGACGCTTTATGGTGAAGAAGATGATCCGAATATCGTCATGTTAGGAAGCATAACATTTGGTAATAATGGCTTGACATCCTCTCTGGTTGAAAAACTGTTAGCAGGGAAACGGGTGAACCTGAGCTATAGTATAGGTCAGCGTAGCTTTACATTTACGGGTAGTTCAAATCCCAACGACTTAGATACCTTCATGCAACTCATCTATGCAGATTTTACCAATATTTCCAAAGATTCAGCAGAATACAACAAATCGATGGAGTCAATGGCCTTGTCCATAAGGAATAGCAAAACTGACCCTGAAAGTGCATTCTCAGATTCTGTTACTGTTACATCAAATGGCCATCATCCACGATTCAAAATACTGGAAGAGGAAGATTTGAAGAAGGTAAGTCTCGATAGGATTCATGAAATAATCAAGGAACAAACAGCGAGTGCAAAGAACTATACTTTCCTATTTGTGGGCAATTACGATAGTATGGAGATCTGTTCACTGGCAAAGAAATATATCGCGTCATTACCCAATAGAAAGGATGTAAAAAGAGGACCGTTTATCAAAACATGGCTACAGAAGGATGCCTATTGTCATTTTGTGAGAGAAATGGAAACACCCAAAGCCATGGTACATATGGAATGGTTTACGGAGTCCATACCGTACACTCTCAGAAATCGGCTTACTGCCAGTATGGCAAGCGAAATCTTGAATATGGTCTATCAGAAGACGATCAGGGAAGAGAATAGTGCTACTTATGGATGTGATGCAGACTATTATCTTATCAGAGGCAATGAATGTGAATGTCAGGCTGGATTCTCTGCGAGCTGCACCATGAAACCAGAGACATGTGATTCGGTCATCGCCATGATGAAGGAAGAGTTTAAACGACTATCTACAGATGTTGACGTAACAATGTTTCAAAATGCCAAGGAGATTATGCTGAAAGACCACGATGAGTTAGTAAAGACTAAGAATGGTTTTTGGCTTGATATTATCTGGCAGAAAGAGAATAGAGGTGTCGACCTGTACTCAGAACGGCGTTCTATTATTGAGCAGCTTCAAATTGATGATGTAATGGAATTCGTAGGTAAAATACTATCTCACTCTCATTTTTGTGAGATACTGATGCGATCAAAACCAAAATCATGTGTCGCTTTATAATTCAAAAATCACTGATAACATGCATCAGAGTATATTTTGATAATAGAGACATTTAATTAATTGCTTTATAAACAGATAAAAAATAATAAATAATAGCAATTTACGAAAGAAATCATTGTTTTCTGGTGTTTTTTTCGTATCTTTGCGAACAAAAATTTAATAGTATCAAATATGGCATACGATCCTTCTTATAATGGTTTAGGTTCATCTCACAGACCTGTTCTGCGCAGAAATCCGAAAGAGACAGAGAATAGAGTTACAACTCAAAAACCGGCCCCAAGCACCCCAGCTCCCCGAGGTCACGCATAATACTTTGGATTATGTTTGAGTACAAACCAGCATCCTTTTATACTTCTTATTTTAGTAACAATTCTTCTTTTAAGTTGAAAGAGGAATTCAAAGAATCAGAAGATAAAAAGGAAGAGAATCTTTATGTGGGTTATGTAGAGGTTCTCGATACGATTCACGAGTTAATACTGAGAGTAGAAATTCCGAAGTCATTTCCTCACCAACATCTCATTTTTAGAACACTATCCATAAGTGGATATCCACACCTTATTCATCGTGATATTCGAACTGGCGAAATCAATAAATATGGGGATTGGTTTTGCTTGAATACTCCATTTGCCGAAACAGCCGAAGAACAACTTAATATAGAAGTCCTGAGACTAAAAGAATGGATAAACAGGCAAATGCGTGATGATTTACCAGCACACATTAAAGACAAAGATGTTATCGATGCATTAAGAAAAGCTAACGTATATGGATGGGAAAATCTTGATGAAGTTAATGAGATACAAGTTGATGCCGACCTTACCTTTGTCGGTGATTTCTCAAACGATTTTGAGCTTTTCAAAAATTATATAGGTCACCTGCATTGCATTAGGACACATGACAAGAGGTTTTATGCTTTTGCAGATAACCAATTTACAAATCATGAATTACCTTATATCATTGTAGAAGAAGAGCCCAAGAATATAGAAACTCTTAAAAATTTTGTTGCTTTAAGAGAACAATACGGATGGGATGAGAAAATCTGTGAACACTTACTTCCTGGCTTCAATCTATTCAGAAGTTGGGTAAGTGATGGAACTTCATTTAGCTTTAATTGCAAGTACTCTTTAGAAGAATCTCTTAGTAAGATAATGAAAATCCGTGATGAGCTAACAAAAGAGGATTCATATCTTCTTGCAAACCACGGAGAAGGTATTAAAGATGAAAAGTCACCAACAAAGCTCCTGCCACAGCAGAAAATCATCATTAACGAAGAAATTGACAAGCTGGAATCAAGGGTAAGGAAAGATAATGGTTACAATCCGTTTGCCTCTTGGTCCATGCCTTTGAAGGATTTCGATGAAATGACAGAGGAAGAGCAAGAAGAAGAATATATAAGACAGGCCGAAGAAGATTATGCAATCTATGTCTATCCATACGAGTATCACTTTTTTGCTATAGGCATTAAAAAAGAAAACGAAATAGTATGGTTTGTCTGTTACACTAACAGATATTCGGGGCAATACGATAAGTCTCGATTCAACATTGGATTATGCGACCTAAATTTAAAGAAACTGATATCATACCCTTTATTCGTACAGCTTCCTCAGTATATTGACAAAACACTATTCTTTGGCAGAGGATCACACTCTGATTTATTTATCAAGAAAAAGATTGCTATAGTTGGCCTTGGAGCAATTGGATCAATGATAGCAGAATCCCTAGCTAGAAGTGGAGTAACAGTTATTGGCTTATGGGACAATGACATCGTCGAACCAGGTAATATCTGTAGAAGTTCATATCAACTAAATGATATAGGAGAAAGCAAGGTTGATGCCATTGCGAGGAAGATAAGGAATATCAATCCATTCAGTGAAACAAAGGAGATTAAGGCTTATGGTGGTTGGCTTCAACATCAGAACCCTAATTACTACACTTATGAAGGAGGTTCTTTCTACAGCAACATCAATTACAAGGATCAAGAGCAAAGTCTCAACCAAATTAAAGGATATGATATTATAATTGATTGTACAGGGAGCAATGAGATGTTACACTTTTTAAGTTATGCCGTACACGATGTGACGATTATCAGTATGTGTATTACAAACCATTCAAATGACCTTCTATGCATAACTAACAAAAATGGCAACCCCTTTGATCTACGCAAAGCATACCTGTCTCGAATAGAACAAGATACCAAAAACTTCTATATGGAAGGAAGTGGTTGCTATGCTCCAACATTTCTAGCACGGAATTGCGACATTACATCACTTGTTAATCTAGCTATCAGAGAATTAAATACAGCTATAGGCGAGAATAAAATACCTGGACCAATGATATTCTCACATAACAAACGAGGAGTTTTGATTGATAGAATTGAGAGCTATAAAGCTGATGGCTATGATATTTTGCTGACAGTTCCTTCAGAGGCAATGTTTGATGCTGAAGAAATGGATGATAATGAAAATGGAGAAATAGGGTATATCTTAGGAAGCTACAGCAGAGACGGAAAAATGATAATGATAACTCATTTCGTTGATTCCATAAACGCAAAGGATATTCTCCATGACGCATTTAGCACTTCAAAGGGCATTATCGACTATATAGGAGATTATACCTATTCTGGCGAAGAAGCCAATACATATAGAGATGACACTTTGGCCATTTTAGAGGCAAAAGCAGAAGATGAGTCAATCAATACAAACAATCCTATATTAGCTTTAAGAAATCCCAATAGAACAGTATCGTTCTTTTTATACATCAACAACGGATTAGTTCCTTTTATCAAACAAGATTAACGTCTTCGACGATATTTACTACCACTGCGAATGTTACTACCATGACATTCGCAGAATTTTTTCCCACTCCCGCATGGACAAGGTGAATCGGGATGAACCAAATTCGTTTTGAGCGGTCTTTTCGTGGATTCATGTTTCAGATTCGATGAAACCTCATCAGTGTTTTTTGTATCGAAAAGAATGGTGGATTTTGTTAATCGGCTAATAATTTGAACATTAATGTCGGCCATCATCTTATCGTATTTCTCATCCAAAAGGGTAATCTCATGATTATCAAGATTCCCCATCATATAGATAACAAATTTTTTCCAATTTTTATCATAGAGTTGTAGAACAGATTGTCGTTTAAACTCTTGATAGAAGTAATTTTGGTCTCGTTTCGCTTCTATTGCATCTATCCTGATTGCAAATGGATGTCGATCATCAGAAAACGGAATAAACACCTTTGCTGTATTAGGATTGTTCCTGAAATATCTGTTAATCAGTATCTTTACCTTTTCATATAAGAAACTAAGATGACTATCGATTTCATTTAAAGGCATAAACATGGAGTTAGCAAGACTAATAATTAACGTATCAGCTGCAGTCGCATCAAACAAAATGTGATTCCGCTGTTCGTAAAATTTTTGTCTTCGTGGCGCAACAATATCATCTTTCTTTGCTACATTTTTTCTGTTTCTTTGTGATATTGCCTCCCTTTTCTTTTGAGCTTTTTCGAAATACGGTTGTGCCCTTTTACACAATTGATCAAGATCCTTCACAGACTCGCCAATTTTGTTAAGCCTGTTCCTGTCGTTTTCACTAAGATAATTAAGAATCTGATCTTCAAGTGAAGCAAAGAAAACAGAAGTGCCAGGATTCCCCTGACGTCCGCTTCGTCCTTTTAATTGGTTATCTATCCTTACAGAATCGAACAAATCTGTTCCGATAACCATAAGACCACCATTAGCAAGTGCATCTTCAGAAGGTTTTATATCTGTTCCTCGTCCCGCTACACTCGTAGAAACCGTTATCGTATCCCCTATTCCTGCTTTAGCCACTAAATTTGCCTCGCCTTTTGTGGTTCTGGCATCAAGTCTATTGAACAGCAAATCACGTTCTTCTAGAATATTTGCTATATGGTCTGAACGTTTCAAGTTTAGACAACCAATAAGAGTAGGCCTGCCTGCATTCTTGTTAAATTGAACTAAATCTGCAATAGCAGCATCTTTTTGTTCCGTTGTATGATATATTCTTAAAGGTTTATCTTCTCGAATCACTGGTTTGTGAGTAGGAAGAGCTGCACATTTCAAGTGATAAATTACAGATAGTTCCTTTTGAACAGGTATGATAGTACCTGACATACCCGCAATTTTATCATAGAGCTTGAAATAATTTTTCAAGGAAATGACAGCAAGTCCATCAAAGTCTAATTGTACTTCAACATTTTCTTTGACTTCTATCGCAGTATGCAAGCCATGCTCCCATCTACTATTATCTTTTGCTCTTCCTGTATTTTGGTCTATTATTTTTACTTTTCCATCAACGACTATATAGTCCACATCACGCTCATAGACGGTAATAGCATGTAGCAATTGAGATAATACATTTTGTGTATAAATCCTTTGATAGATATCGTTCCTTTCTATATCACTTAATGAGTCAAACTCTTCTATCTCATATGTCCGTTTGATGGAAAAGAGGTTTGCCATCTTTTTCTTTTCCGCCAACCACTTTTCTCCTTCCTTAGTAAATTCTGCTTTCTTATTCAATTTGGAAGAAGTAAATAATGACGAATGGTTTTCCAATGAAACCATTTCCTGAACAATCGGATAATTCTCTTTATAGACATCTTCCTCTTTATAATAGTTTCCACCTCCAACAACGTGTGGTGTTTCGGCATCATCTATTAATATGGAATCAAGTTCGTCAATAATAGCAAATGAATGTTTATCTTGAACACAATCTTCAGGACTTGAGGAAAGATGGTCAAAAAGGTAGTCAAATGTAAATGAAGAGTTCGTTCCAAAAGTGATATCGGCTTGATAGGCTTTCTTCCTACGTTTGTCTGTACGAGAATATTTCTCTATACAATCAGCGGAAAGACCGTGAAACATATATATAGGACGGGTCGTTTCAAAGTCACGCTTTGACAAATAATCATTTGCAGTCATAAGATGGACACCAGCATGGGAAAGAGCGTTTAAAGCAACGGGAAGCGTGGCTACCAACGTCTTTCCTTCTCCTGTCGCCATTTCAACGGCATAGCCATAATGTAGGAGTATTCCGCCTAATAGCTGCTCATCATAGTGAACCATATTCCACTGAAAAGGAACTCCGCCAACGTCCCAAGTGTTTTTATAACATGCCTTGCCGTCTATTATTCTCACGAAATCATAATCCTCTGCAAGCTGGACATCATAATCGGTAGCCGAAACAATTACATCTCCAAAAGAAAAGCGCCTTGCAGTCTCCTTTATTATAGCGTATACTTCTGACAGATATGCATTTAATGCACGCTTGACGGATTTCCCTTTACTGATATTGGATGCAACGCTGAAAAATGCCATACGTAAGTCGTCATTTGACAACCTACTTAATTGAAGAAACCTGCGGTTTATTTCCTCAACTAAAGGTCTGAACCTTGCTATGGCATCATTCATATTTAATAAAATCACTATTTAAGGAACTAATCATCATTGTTCGTCCTGACTCTGGGCATACGACTTCTGTTCTAAGGCTTCCATTTATATCAAGATAAATTGAGAACTGGACTCTTAGATTTTCGTTTGAGACATTCTGGGCAACAGACATGAGACTTTCCTCCTTTATCAGTTTCCATGTATCTCTGCTGTTCGGAACACCATAGATCAGCCGGCAAGGAAACTCCTTTTCATTCTTACTATCCATATAGAAAGTTACTGATTCAGATTTGAATGGTATTTCTTGACCCTTTTTGATAAAAGTGGCGAAGTCACTCTCTCCATTTTCATCTACTTCAATTCCTATGCTATACTTGGCACGTGGAATTTTCTTCGTTTCAATTATTTGAACTGTTGTAATCGGTTTTATCTCCTTATGAATTGGAAGATTCTTGGCTTCGCAAATAAATTCAATCTCAGCATTAATCTCCCTATAATCAACATCATCACGTTGTTCGATGTCGCTCCATGATAGACGAGGAGCCTCTTTCTGTAAGGCAAGTGATCGGGTTAGCCTAGAAAACTCTTCCTTATATTCACGTATCAAGGACGATACGTCTGATATAACAATGTTTTCAATATTCCTGTTCTCTGCATAATAAGTCCAGTTATATGAGCCCGTTATGACTATCTTGTCATCCACTATGCAGAACTTATGATGCATAAAACCATGCTCTGGCCTGGCCAGCCTGAACAACCCTCCTTTTTCAATAAAGCGATTAAAATCCGGCGCAAACTCCATAAAATTAGTAGGATTGTCAAGCAATACGAGACTGACTTCCACGTTTCGAGATAGACAACTTAACAGTTCTTCAAAAAGTTCTCCACTTGTAAACCACGCCATTGCAATGCTTATTGTTTCCTTTGCACTTCTGAGCTGAGGAACGATTTTACTTCGTATATCAGAGAAATATGCTTTTTCCATATCCAATATTCTAATTTCCAAATAAACTTATTATCAAAGAAATCTAACTAATTATGGCAAACGAAACACCAACCATGGAATAATGCCTTTCCACTTCTTTTGCGGATACCCTGATGGATTACCAATGTCATGTCTAATACCATCCTTATCGCGATAGAATACATAGTCAGCGCCGCCTGTGATATAAATGGCATCAATGAAACCGTATTCACGGAGAGCATCGGCAAAGTCCCAAAGGGTTTCCTTGTGGCGGGTGGCGATGAAATAGAGTTGGTCATCGATACGGCCAATTGCGCGACGCTCCACCTTGCCATGCAGGAAGAAACGGCCTGGTATTTCTCCGTTGCTAACTAGGATAAACTGACGGAAGAATGAGCCACCGTGTTCCTGAACATAGTCTTTCACCTTCTCACTTCTCGATATGCCAATGACGCTATTGCCTCCAAGCATGGCCATATAGCCTAGGCGATGGGTATCGCTTTGACGCTCCTCGCCATTGACAACGAGTGAACCAATGTATGTGTTATCTGCTTTATGATCTGCAGAGCGGCAATAGAGATAAACAGAAGTGTCAACTGTATCGGGCTCTTCGAATTCGATGGAGGCTTTTAGTCCGTGAATGGCATAGAAATCCATTGCTACACCAAGGATGCTGTCGCTGGTCATCACCACTTCTGTGGTTTCTTGTTTTGCTGGCTTCTGCAACTTTTCGATGTTCTGCTCAGGCGTAACGGAAACGGAAACACCAATATTATAATAGTAGTTCCAGAGGTAATAACCAGCAAGGGCAGCCACCATCATACAGCCAATAGCTGCCAATGCGAGGAATCGCTTCAGCCATTTTTGCTTTCTGGAAGGGGCAACGACCTTTGTCACAACCTCCTTGGGCTGTGGCTGCTCATCACGTTCGATGATGATGATGGGCACTTCCGGTATTTGCTTGTTCAGTTCATCCATTGTCTACCCCTTTCTCGTTTTCAAGTAATTCCTTCAACTGCCTCAGTCCTTCACGTGCAAGAGAAATATTCTGAGGACTGTCGGCCTTAGATTGCCCATAAAATACGATTGACTCCTTTAGATTGCCTCCAGATAATATGAGTTGCTGCTCCGTCAAGTTAATAACGTAAATAAACCTCTTATTGACAATTAGGCTTCTTCCCACTCTGACGAACATATTGTTCTGCAACTGTTGGAAAACCTCATCGAAAAAGTGAAGCTGGAAGGTCATCTTGCGTTTTTGGCCATTAGTCAATACGAGATCAGAATAGTTACCGTCAGCACGGACATATACTATCTCGTCCGTGGCGACTCGTACCAATTCGGTACTGGTAGATATTCTGAGCCATTCCATGTACATACTGGTTTAACTTTGCAAATTTACTTATTTTTTCGGAATCAAGCAGTGTCATTTGTTATTTTTAACTAGTTTTTAATACGGACTGATAACTTCTCTTTTATTAGCAAACACAGGTATGCATACGTTATAGAAGATTAATATACATATTAGAACAAAAAATATCAGCATCAAGATGCTTTTGATTATTCTTTTCATTTTAGTAGAAATTCCATAATAAAATAGGCTTATTCTCTTTATTGATAAGTGACCACAAGTAATTCATTCCTCTGGTAGAAACGGTAACACAGCCTTGGCAACTTGCACGGTGTAGGGGAATATAACGCATCCAACAATGACTATCCACCCAACCGGATTTGTGAATCATCAAACCTCTGGCATACGCCGACTGATTATCAAAGTCCATACCTTTTATCCGGAAACTGCGTTTAAGCGTGTAGCCATGTTCTTTGGTGACAAGGAAGCGCCCCAATGATGAGCACTCGCTTCCAGGCTTATTACTGAACCTCGGTCGTTCAGCTGTGCTTCCACCACCAGGTCCATGCATAACATAGGTGCTTGCAACAATCTTTTTCTGATGGAAATCCCATACGAACAGGCGTGGAGTACCTGATGGAATACCATAGTCAACGAACAATGCGTAGTGCTCATTCATATTGTGACGACGGGCAAAAGCAAGAGCTTTCTCGGCTCTTTCCTCTATCGTCTTATACTCTCTGCGGTCTGGCCATTCTGGCAGGCCATAGTACTTCCATGCCCAATGAAGGCCGAATACTGCTGCTACGATGGTAAGCAACAGAATTACTGCCAGACATCCCCATCTCTTACGTCGTTTCATCATTCCTTGTCATTTGAAGTTGCTGTGAATACCAATATGGTAATACACAGCAACAGGATTTCAGCATAGACCATTTACAGATACTGGTTCACGAGTTTCTTGATTAAGCGTGCCACCTCTCCAACAGAAGCCTTCTTATAGAGCTTACTTTCAACCTTGTCCACCACTTCGAAATTGGTCGATTTGATCTTTGAGGCATCGCTCACACTGTAATCATCGGCACTGCATGGTGAATACACCTCGCAGTTCATGCCCTGCTTCTTGTAGTAGATGACCAGCGTACGACCGTCACTGAACTGAGTCGTCTGCTTGACAATCAGGTTGGTCGGAACGTTATTCTTCAACTCGCTTTTGCTGCTTTTCGCTGCAGCGGGCGTTGATGCCATCACGCTTATGAGCGCA
>JAEEGH010006269.1_pt1 | contig 29233 bp, 32 predicted proteins | sample 9134181 | NCBI WGS metagenome assembly JAEEGH01 (sample SAMN16246544, study PRJNA631951) | gut metagenome | biome: gut microbiome; feature: rumen; material: DP-attached | host: Bos | place: Iran: Karaj | collected 2018-10 | reverse complement strand
TAGCTTTTTCTTCGCTATAGTTAAAAGTAATAAGAGATTTTTCTAATGTTTCATCTAATTGACGCAAATCAGTTGTATATATAGGTTTGCAATCCCTTAAATTTATTTTATTTTTTACAATCAATTTAAATATTTCAACTAGATGGGTATCATCTTCACCAAGTAATACTAATTGAGGCGGTTGATCAAAACCAGAATCTCTCATATTATAATACTCATAAAATTCAGAGTATAATTGCATTTTAGTAATAAACTTTTCTTCCCAACCAGGTTCACGCCTTACAGCTTCGAAAACTAAATCAACAGTTTTTCCTTCTTTTTCTAAGTTTATAACTCCGCCAGACACTTTAAATCTTATATTTTGACGTTTTGCCATAAGTACAGGCTCTACAACATAGTTTTTAAAATATTTGGTTTTCATCATATATGCAATTATAGCTTGGTTTCCAGCTAACCTCTTTTTAATTAAATGAACAGGCTTTGTATTATTAGTAGGCACCCAATCCGTTCTTATTTCTCTAGAGTTAAGTAAATATTTTCCCGCTTTATCTAAACAATATATTCTGTATATTCCATTTCCTTCATCGCTCTTAAAATAATATTTAGCGATTGCTCTAGCCTTTATTAAATTTTCTAATCTTGCATTAACCTTATTTTGGTCTTTTATTTCTATTCCTTTCATTTGAAGCAGTTGATATATTTGTCTTGAAGTTATAAATTCAAATTTACTTATAAGCTCAAGCATTTCAAAATGTAATTCATTAACGTATCCCATATCTACCATGAAAACGGCTTGGTTTACGTTAGAATAACCAGTTTTCCCATCATAAACTTTTTCTTCATTTGGACGCATCGCAAAAGGCGATTTCGTCGCTTTAACCTCTTTGTCGTTAATCATAATCATGACCTCCATTACAGCACATAAACATGGCTGTATATACTTTATATTTTATTTCTTAAACTAACCAACTATAACCAATTTTATTTTCTTTTTTTCAGGAATAATTTTCTTTATAAATACACTAACTCTTTCTCCGTACTCAACACCAGGCTTATGGTCAGCAAGACCTACTAGATTAGGTCTTAATTCTACGAAAATTCCGTTCTTTTCACGAGCACGAGCAGTACCAATAACGGTAGTTCCTTCTCTAAAGTCTTTTATATTGTCATCCCATGTGCCTAAAAGCTCTTTATGAGTAAGTACTATCTTACCGGTTTCTCTATCAAAACTCTTTATCATAACTTTTATTTTATCGCCAATTTTAAATCTTTCATTTGGGTGCATAATTCTAGCAACAGATATATCTTCAATATGAAGTAACCCAGTAACACCGCCTCCAATATCCACAAAAGCACCGTATTGCTCCATATTTCTTACAATTCCGCTTAAAACCATACCCTCTTTTAAGTTCTTATACATCCATTCTTTAACTTCTATTTCAACAGCTTTTCTTGATAAAATAACTTCTATTTCACCATTTTGAGCTCTATTAATTTCTTTTATTTTAAATTGGACCCTTTTATTAACCTTAGTTATAGATGCTACCGGTCTAGGTAAGCCATCTGATTCTACTGTAGCACTAACTTCAGCTCTAGGTACAATTCCTTTTATTCCGTCTAAATCTACGTAAAGATTAAAATCTGGGTCAGCCATAGTTACAAGACCTTCTAAAGTCTCATTTTTTTCCTTTGCTTCAGTCAAAAAAGCAAGTTTTCTCTCTAGTTCTTCATCCTTTTCTCCTACCAAATCCCAACCTTCAGGCATAAATTTTTGTTCGTCCATTATATCTGCCTCCTCATATTAAACATCCATTCTTTTTAGGAACTAACCTTTTTTATTAATAAATCCTTATCAATAAATTTAACAATCTACTGATTTAATATCGGCAAAAAATAAAATAAAATTATACTATTTATCTGCCATTGTTATTTTTTCTATCTTTTGTGTAAATATCCTTCTTATTTTTTCATTACTGTATTTATTTTTTCAAGAGCTTTCTTTTCAATTCTAGATACATAAGACCTTGAAATCCCTAATTCATCAGCAATTTCCTTTTGAGTTTTTTCTCTATATCCATCTAGCCCATATCTCATTTTTACAATTAAACTTTCCCTCTCGGTTAAATTCTCCTCCATTTTTTCTTTTAATTCGCTAATTCTTACTTGAGTTTCAACAGTTTCGTCTATATCTCTATCCTCTGATTCTAGTATATCTATTAAAGATATGCTATTTCCTTCTTTATCATGCCCAATTGGTTCATCTATAGACACATTATTTGTTTTTTTACTGCTTCTTAAATACATTAATACTTCATTTTGAACACATTTTGCAGCATATGTTGCGAATCTACTTGCTTTATCTGAATCGTATGTAGTTACTGCTTTTATAAGCCCTATTGCACCTATAGAAATAAGGTCGTCACTATCCCCCCATTGTGTAGAATATTTTTTTACAACATGCACAACCAGTCGCATATTTCTCTCTACTAAAATATTTTTAGCATCTTCGTCTCCAGCTTTATACAAATCAAAATACATTTTCTCTTCCTTAGGAGATAAAGGCTTTGGGAAAGCATTCATTCCATTACCCAGATATCCTAAGAAAAAGAAAAAGTTATCCATTATATACCGAATAACAATCATAAAAAACATGACATGCACCTCCTGAAAGAATTTGCTAAGATAATATATTCAAATTCTTAGGTTTTGTGCATGTCATATCTAATTTTTATTCTATTATTAAATTTCAGAAGACTTGCAAGATATACTTTCAAGTATTCTAATCTTATCATCACCTATAGCTAAAGAAGGCTGACAATTATTTATGACTATCGGAATTTCTTCAATCTTAATCTCTTTTCTATTTACCTCTAGCTGTAATATAATTGAATCGTCTGTTTCTGGGTAATTAAGTTTATCGAAAACAAAACTTCCCAAGCTATAATAAATAGGGGTTCCTTCGTACCACTCCATCCCCTGTAATAAATGAGGATGTGAACCTACAACTAAATTAGCACCTGATTCTACAGCACTCCTTGCATATTCTTTTTGTTCATCACTAACTATAGTGTGATATTCACTTCCAAAATGAAAATATATAATTAAAAAATCACATTTTTTCTTAGCATTCAATATTTGTGTTTTCATATCATTAATAAATCCTAATCTTGCAGAAACTATTCTTGGTTCCTCATCAGTAAAGAATAATCCTTCAGTTGGAAATGTATTGTATGCTAATATTCCAATTTTAATTCCATTTTTCCTTATTATATATGGCTTCACTTCTGATTTTAAATTTTTCTTTACGCCAACATACGCAATCTTTGCATCATCAAGAGCGTCAACTGTATCTTGTAAGCCCCTAGGCAAATAATCCATTGTATGATTATTTGCCAATGAAACTACATCAAAACCAGCCTGTTTCAAATATATAGCATTTTCTGGCTCTGCTTTAAGAATAAAGCGATTTTCTTTTAAAGCATGATTAGAACTTTTCGTTAACGTACATTCAAGATTCCCTATAGATATATCATCCTCTAGCAAGATATCTTTCACTTTCTCATAAGGATATTGCTTTCCATATTCCTTCAATACTTTTTTTACATCTCTAGAAAGCAAAACGTCTCCCACAATCGAAATTGTCACTTTACTAAAATAATAATTATATATTACTAAACTAATTACAATTAAAAATAACATTGAAAATACTATTTTTATAATAAGTTTAAATTTCATACTAACACCCACTAGAATATGGTCTTATCACAAAATCTTCAGAAGATGGTCCGTCAGATATTTCTTCTTTATTTTCCAAAAAACTCTTAGTCCATTCCGGTCTATATGAGTTCTTACCAGCTACTTTCTGCCATTCCTCATCTGTCATTCTCTGATCAGATATAAACTCAAAATAATCAAATGTAGAGCCACGTGTAATATATAATTTCCCATTTATAGGTACAACAACATATATTTCTGTAGCGTTTCCAATTGCTTCTTCCAAATATTTATCCTTCCCTGTTCCTTTATCTCTTGCTGTATGTACATCAGCAATAAGAGCCATATTTTCATCAGTTGTAGATGTTATTTCATACCAAGCCTCATCTTCTTCTCCATAATATTTCTCGTTTCCAAATGATAATATCATATTTTCAAGCCAGCCACCGTAATTTAAAAGTTGATCATAATCATCGCGACTAAGTTCTTCATTTTTTAACTCTTTTATAGAACACTCTTTTAGAAATTGTAACATCTTTTCAAGTAATTCCATCTTATATTGCATTTCTTCAGATAATAAATTCATTTCGTTTAAATTAATTCTAGAATATTTTGTAAGCCATAACAATTTATCATAGAATTCAACATTTGGTTCAACATACCCTCTAATCACAGGGATCTCTTGCTCCTCTTCGTCACCTCCGCCACCGCATTCAGCAGTAACAGATTGTTTAGCATACAATATCGTATCATGTCTTAATTCTGCCCATCCTGATAATGCAGTAGCTAACGACTTATCCTGCCATGCAGTATTTCGCATAAACATCGGGTATCCTTGTCCATATTCTTTATTTAATGACTTTAGTGTATTTAACCAAGCATAATACATATTGGATTCCCAGGTATCTCGTGACACTCCGCTAAATTTTTCGCGTAATGATGCAAAAATTGTTGCATATTTAGGCCACATGCCAACAGGATCGTAATACTTTTCATTTAAGTATTTCGCTCTATCTGAACCCAATACACTCATAACATCCAATCCATTAGGGAATACTCTTCCTTCCCAATTACCAGTATCTGGATTTATATATTCAGATTGTACTAATTTTTGTAGTATTTCTGAATCTGGAACGTAACGTTGACCCATAAACCTAAATTGCACTCCTTGAGTACCTTCTGAATCTATCTTCGCTTTTGGTAATTTCTTAATTTCTTCAACGAATTTAGACAAATTCTTTTCATCATCAATTTTATCCAATTCAATGTTTTTACCATAAACCTTCCCTAATATTTCAATTATTTTTTTAGGTGTTATATCATCAGAATTCCCCACAAAAAAACTTGTTGTACTATATATGCCATTCCAAAGATTAACCCCACAATCAGGCTCAAGTTTATTTAACGCATTAGCTATGATAATTGTTCTTATTACCGCTTCATTCTCCACTTGCCCCAAAGGAGAAATCATTTCAAAAAAGGCATTACCGTACCATGACGTACCTTTAAAATACTTTTTCAATTTTTCACTTCTTGTATAATGTCCTCGCGGTGTAAATAAAGAATAATCTATTTCTTTATTTAATAAAGGTGATTCTGCAAAACCTGACGCCTTATCAATAAGGTTTTTTTCCTTATTTACAATTTCTTTTATTTCATTAGGGAAATTATCTGGTAATTCTTTTCCATACGCAAGCTGAGAAACACCAAAATAACCTATAGCAGACAAAATATGCTGTTTTACTTCATTATTTGTTACACTATTATACTCATTTATCAATTCATCTAACATATTTACATTAAGTTGAGTAGTAGCATCGTAAAGCGAGTCATTTTCAATATTCCTTAACGAATAATCATAAAAAATATGGTATACGTGCAATACTGAATCAGTAGTAATAAAACTCGGAATCATTTTGTATGCATTATCTTCATAAACATAATAAAGCTGACTATTTTTAGTAGGTGACACAACGAATCCATTATCTTTCAACAATGCCAGTTGTTCCTCATTCAAATTTGTAAAACTGTCTAAATTTTCAATATTAGATAAATCTGCATTTAAACTATAATCCTTTACAAGTGTTTGATACTTCGTCTCTGTATATGGGATATTTTTAGAAGTAAATTTTTCATTATTACTAAGAATATTTCCTGGTTTCCTTAAAGCAATAATCTCGCCATTTTCATTTTTTTCATCAGTGGTTTCATAATCTTCTTTGCCAAGACTCGAATCTTTAGCATTAATATTTATCACATCTTCTTGATTATTATTTCTGGCGACTAAAACACCAATTATTACGGCTATTAATACAATTACTACTCCTACCACACATGCAATTATTTTCTTTGATTTTTCGTTCATAATTCTATCTCTCCTTTTTCTAATAAGATTTTTTTACATGCTTCATCATAATAAAAGAAATAGTTATTACCATTTTCAGTAACCATTTTTACTTTATTGCCTAAGTTATCAGTACTTTTAAAACTTAATCCACCGTCATATCCGGCTGATTCTGAATCCTTTACAAATCCAAAATTTAACCAACTATATACTGCCAATAAACGCTTTCCATCTTCTAGTCGTTCTATCGCTACAATTTCATCAATACCATCATCATCCATATCAAAAAGCTCATAATCGTCAAACGGCCTTGAAAGGCAGGAGCCACGCCATACTGGCACAAGTTTATCAGCCTCTAATAAATAGAAAAATGGTCTCTTTGCCAACTCTGGATGAAATTTAGTAGATTTATATACACATAAAGATATTTCATTTAATCCATCTCCATTAATATCACCCACCATAACTTTCATCGGTTTTAAACTTTCAAGATTAATAGAAAACGTTGTATCAACATTTTTTACATCGTTCCCTTTTATATTATCAATATATTTTATATCACAAATCGACAAACTATTTCCATATAATTCATCTTTTTTATTCGTTTTATTACTTCCTCTGATAAACAATATTTCGTCTATTCCATCGTTATTGGCATCACCCACACACCATGAAACAATATTGTCCATTTGCCTAATAGTAGGAAAAAATATAATAGAAGTGATTATTACTATAAAACATATTATTACAAAAATATATATTTTCTTTTTTTCAACTTTCAATTATGATATTGCCTCCTTGCATTCTCATTTTTAAGCTTAGATGAATTTTTATTGAGTTACAATTTCCGCTCCACGTTCAGTTTTTACTGTTACAGAATCTGCTTTAATGGTTAAATATTGTACTCCATACTCATCATATTGATCTAGTGTTCCTACTACCTCTATCCAATCGTTTTCATTTGGATACTTTCCGTCTTTATATGTAAATTCAAAGCCACACATACTTCCATCATTTCCGCAACATCCAGGACCTTGCCTATATACATAATAATAAGTCGTATTCGTTTCTCCAAAATACTGTGCAGTAAACATTCCCTCTATTTTAAGCTTTTTACCTAAATATGCATCAGGGTTAGTATAAATCTCATTTATATATGTAACATACATTTTCTCAGTAATATTTAAATCTACATCGTTATTCTCATCGGTAGCTGGCGTATTACTAGTGCATCCCGTTACTAACAAAAGACAAACTACTGTAAGTCCCATTAAAATTTTATTTTTCATTTTTATCCCCCAATTCTCTTAAAAATCTTTCCACTAATAATTGCTCCTATTATTGCAAATATTGCAAAAGTTGCAACCTGAACAGAAACAACTGTTGCTCCTGTTTGGAAAGACATACGGCATGCCAAGAAAAAGCCTACTACAAAAGTAACTATAGAAATAATTGCAGAAACTATTACAACCCATTTAAAGCTCTTGCAAACTCGCATAGCAGATAATGCCGGAAAAACTACTAAGGCTGAAATCATTATTGCTCCCATCATTCTCATTCCTACGACAACAGTAACTGCTGTTAATACTGCAAGTAAGATATTATACAAATTAACTTTTATACCTGTAGCTTTAGAAAAGTTTTCATCAAACGTGATTGCAAAAAGCTTATGGTATGATAAGGCAAATAATACAATTACCGCTACTGATAAAACTATGCTTAAAACTAAATCTTTATCTGTTAAAGTTATAATAGATGCTGAACCAAATAAACTATTACAAATATCTGTATTTCTGCTATCTGAGAAATTATATATTAAACTACCTAATGCAATTGATCCAGTTGAAATTAAAGCTAAAGCAGAATCGCCTTTCATTTTGCTATTTTCAGTTAGCCTAAGTAAGAAAAAGGCTGTAATTATGACTGCCGGGACACCCAATTCAAGCGAATATTGTTTTAAGCCTAGAACTGTTGCTATTGCCAAAACACAAAATCCTACATGAGATAGCCCATCCCCTATCATAGAGAACCTTTTTAGTACTAAGCTTACCCCTAGAAGTGAAGCGCAAAGCGAAACAAGTCCTCCAACTATTAATGCTTTAATTATTATTTTTACCAATAATGGATCGGAAAACATTTCTACTATTGTCATCATCCTCACCTCTTCCTAAAAAAGCTTTTGCATATTTTGTTTTCATATACTCTTTTGTTGTTCCAAAAAACAAAGGTTTATGATACAAATGTAAAATATGACTTGCATCTTTTGTAATAGCAGACACATCATGAGATATCATTATTATTGTTATTCCGTGCTTTTTATTTAGTCTATTTATTATTTCATATAATTCATTTGTAACTACTGGGTCTAGTCCAGCAACAGGTTCATCTAGTACCAAAAGCTTTTGAGTTGCACATAACGCTCTTGCTAGTAATACTCTTTGTTGCTGACCACCAGACAAATCGTGATAGCACTTATTTTGCATATCAAGAAGTCCTAAAAGTTCCATATTTCTTTTAGCAGTAACCTTATCTCTAGCAGTATAAAAAGGTTTAAATTTAGAATTATTTAACGTTCCAGACAATACAACCTCTTTTATAGATGCCGGGAAATCTTTTTGGACAACTGTTTGCTGAGGAATATACCCTATTTCAGTTTGCTTCAAGTCATCGCCGAACTTTATTTCTCCACCTGCAGGTTTTAACAAGCCCAAGATTGTCTTCATCAAGGTAGATTTTCCAGAACCATTTTCACCTATTATGCATAAGTAATCGCCTTCATTAACTTCAAAAGAAATATCTTTTGCAATTTCTTTTCCGTCATAAGCTAATACTAAATCTTTGCAAGATATTAACGCCATTTTACTTTAGTGCCTCCCTTAAAGTTTCAACATTTCTCTTCATTAAATCTATATATGTAACACCATTATTAAAGTCCTCTTTAGAAACATTATGACAAGAATGTAATTCTGCTTTAGTAGCTCCTGTCATTTGACATATTGTGTCTGCTACTGCTCCGTTTGAAAACTCTATATAAAACACTTTAGAAACATTTTCTTCTTTTACTTTCTCAACTAAAAGATTTATTGTAGCAAGACTTGGCTCAGAATTAGAAGAACAACCTGGGAAAGCTGCATAATATTTCAAGCCATAATGTTCTGCCAAATATCTAAATGGAAATCTTTCAGCAAACACAAGAGTCTTTATTCTTGCATTTTGGACTATCTCTGTTAAATCGCTATCTATTTTTTCAAGCTCTTTTATGTAATTGTCTGCATTATTTTTATAATATTCTGCATTTTTGCTATCTATCTCGCTTAACGTTTCACAAATTTTATTTACTATTTTAATTGCATTTTTAGGAGAAGTCCAAACATGCTCATCGATTTCATGTTCTTCTTCATGTTCTTCTTCCTCTTCATGTTCTTCCATGCCTTCTACTAATTCTTCTTCAACAGTTTCTACCGTATCAACCAATGCAATAGTCTTTATATCCTTGTCTTTAACTGTATCTAATACACTTTCTACCCATTCGTCACTTTCTCCACCTACATATATAAACAAATCACTTTTTCCAATATTGCTTATATCTTGTAAAGTGGGTTCAAAGCCATGAGATTCAACTCCAGGCGATAATAGCATCTTTACATCAACTTTATCTCCGCCAATCGCTCTTGCAAAGTCATATTGTGGGAATATTGTTGCAATAACACTTAATTTTTCGCCACTCAAATTCTCTTCTTCTTTATTTGTGCACCCTGAAAATGTAACAACAAAAACGCATAGAAATACTAATACTATGCAAATATTTAATATTTTCTTCATAATTTCATCCCCTTTAATATTTTTATATAACAAGGAATGATTTTTAATTGTTCATTCTAACCTTCAATTCCATTGGAAGTAATTTAAAACTTTCATATCTATATTTTAAGTTGCACCTTTTTGAACATACGATAAATAGGCTCATAATAAGTACAATTATTATTGCATTAATAAAATTGCTAACAAAAGTATACATTATACAAATATGACAATCGCTATCATGCGAACAATCATGTGTTAAATATTCTACACCAATAGAGCCTGATGAGAGTGCTAAAGCTATAACAAATAAAATAAGACATATTGCTAAAATTCGTTTACTTATTTTCACTTTCATCACACTCCTTTTACTTTATATTACAAAAACGAAAAATTTTTTTCAAGCTATATACTAATGATTTTTCTGTTAATTTTTTCATTGTTCAAAATTTTCAAGTGGCATTTCCATAGTAAATGGTCTAAATTCACTATTAAACTTGCTCAAAATATCGCTATCTTTATCTACAATTAAAATTTCCTTTGTACTTTTGCCATATAAGAAGCCACAAAGCATATATAAATAATCTGCAGGAGTCCTATTTACTTCTTTTCCTACACTATTAAATATTTCTTTTGCAAAACTATTAAGCCGTATATCCTCTGAAAGTCTAGATAGCCGTATAAAGTTCATTGCTACTATTGAATTTACAGAAGGTATTGCACCATCATAAGTCTCTTTTGGATTTATAATTAACTTTTCACTATTTTTACTATAAAAGAAAACTCCTCCTCTTTCGTCGTCCCAGAACTCTTCAAGTATTTTCTCATTTAGTTTTACTGCACCATCTAAATATATATTTTCATAAGTTGCCTGGTATAATTCTATTAATCCCCAAGTTAAAAACGAGTAATCTGTAGAATACGCAGTTCCAAAAGAATTACCTTTTATATAGTAAGACGTTAAAGTTCCATCTCCTTTATATAAATGATCTAGTACAAATTGAGCAGCATCTTTTGCTATTTTAATATAGCTTGGGTCTTCTAAAACTTTACCTGCCATTGCAAATGCAGCAATTGCTAACCCATTCCATCCAGCAGATATTTTTTCATCAACAAAAGGTAATTGCCCTTTTATTGTTTCAGAATCTTCTGCTGAATAAAAACCTCCTTCTACAGATTTTAACCTCTTTTTCATATACATTAGAGTTTCATTAACAACATCTTTATATAAAGGTTTTTGAATAACCTCATATGCCTCTAAATATGCCATCGCCATTAATGAGTTTGTGTAAAGCATCTTTTCATAGTGTGGACTATTCCAAGATACTGTTGTTGCATATCTAAAAAAGCCTCCGTTAGATTTATCGTAAATTTCACCATTTTGAATATTGTCTAAAGTCTTTTCCACCATATATAAAGCATATTCATCCCTATATAAATACCAATATCTTAGTAAGAAAAATATTTGTTGGGCAATAGGAAACTTAGGCTCTCCCCCAAATCCCCCAAAACTATTGTCAAAAATAGATTTCATTATCCAAAGAGCATCACTTGCCGCTTTGTCGCTTATTGGCTCTTCTTCAATTCTTTTTGCATTAAGCTCTCTAGAAACTTCTTTTGATATTGCTTCCACCTCACTACGGCTATTGTCCCACGAATCCTTAATTTGGTGCAAAATTGTAAGAAAATCCTGGTTTCCACGTTCTTTATTTACTGAAAAATAGGTACCTACAAAAAATGGCTCTCTATTAGTAGTAAGAAATATATTAAGTGGCCACCCCACATTTTCAGACATGCAAAGAGCTGCTTCCATATAAACCAAGTCTATATCTGGTCTTTCCTCTCTATCTACTTTTATACAAACAAAATTTTCATTCAAATACTCAGCTATTTTTTTGTCGCTAAAAGCTTCTCTAGCCATTTTATGACACCAATAGCACGTTGAATAACCAATACTAAGTAAAATCGGTTTATCTTCATTTTTAGCTTTTGTAAAAGCTTCTTCGCACCAAGGGAACCAGTCTATAGGGTTATTAGCGTGCTGTAATAAATATGGAGATTTTTCTTTATATAATAAATTAGGCATACTAAATCACAATCCTTTCAAAAACATAGTTTGTGAAATAGTATGCCCTAAATTTATAAAATTACTCTACTTTGGTTAAACAACATATGAAAAAGCCATCGCAGCCGTGAAGACTTGGAAGTAAAGATAACATTCCGTCTTTTAAGCCTGATTTCCATTCCTCAGGAATAATACTTTCATCAGTTGCTATTTTAAAATTTTTATTATTACTTAAAAAACATTTTATGGTTTCTTGATTTTCTTTAAAAACATTTGTACATGTGCTATATACTAATATTCCGCCTGGTTTTAAGTATTTCCCCGCGCATTCTAGTACTTTTTTCTGAGTTTCATTAATTTCCTCTATATCTTCCTCTTTTACATTAAACTTAATATCTGGCTTTTTCCTTATTACGCCAAGTCCAGAACAAGGAACGTCTGCAATAATTCTATCAAACTTATTCTCAAAAGATTTATCAAAAACAGTTGCATCTAATACCTTTGTTTTAATTGATTTTATTTGAAGTCGGTTTGCCGTTTCCTCTATTAGTTTAAGTCTATTTTCATATAAATCACATGCAATTATATTTGCCTTGTCGTTTGTAAGTTGGGCTACATGAGTAGTTTTTCCCCCAGGTGCAGCGCAAATATCTAATATATCTTGTCCTTCTTCCGGTTTTAATAAATGAGCTACCAATGCTGGAGCCTCGTCTTGTAAGGTAATTAGACCCTTTTTAAATTCATCTGAGTTTATTATTTCTTTTACATTGTCAGTATAAAAAATATCTTTTAACTTACCAGATTTAGAATTTTCAAACCTCTTTAACATATCTTCTAAAGAGGTCTTTAACGTATTAACTCTTACCGAATCGTAATTAACACTTTCATTTGCTTTTAATAAGTTTTCAGTTTTATCAAAACCAAACTGAGAAACCCAAATATCTACTATCCACTTTGGATATGAATAATAAACAGATAAAAACTCTTCTTTATCTGTTATATTTTCAAAAAACTTATCTTTTTCTGTTCTTGTAGCATTTCTAAGTATTGCATTTACAAAACTCGACGATTTTATCTGTCCATGTCGTTTGGCTAATTTAACAGCTTCGTTACAAGCTGCCGAATTAGGTATTTTATCTAAATAATAAATCTGAAATATCCCTAATCTTAATATATTAAGTATCAAATTAGAAATTTTATTAATTTTTACTTTAGATAGACTTTTTATAATATAGTCTATTGCTATTTTATTAGACACTACACCATAAACAAGTTGCGTTACAAAGCGTTTGTCTATATCGCTAATATCTGCTTTATTTAATTCATTATTCAACAATATATTAGAAAATGCGTCATTTTTTTCAAATTTCATAATAATATTTAACGCAATTTCACGAGCATTGTCCATATCTACATTCCTTTCTTAATATGCATTATCTACTTGCACAACAATATTATATCTACTATCTTTTTCTTTTATCTTTTCTTCTAAAATACGTAAAACTTCTTTTCTTTCTTCAGGACTCATTTCAATAGGAACGACTATATCAAAAATCAAATTGATGTGATTTTCGCCATTTACAAGCCTAAAATCATGAATCGAAAATTCTGGATTTATGGTATTTACAATATCTTTTACCATATCTCGAGCCGAATTAGTTTCTTCGGAATTTAATGAAATAGGATCCATATGAATTACTAATAATACCCCCAATTTTTCAAAAGCACTTTTCTCTATATCATCTATTACCTCATGGATTTTTACAATATCTGAATCATCTGGTACTTCTGCATGAAGCGAAGCTATAGTCATACCAGGACCATAATCATGAGCCATAAAATCATGAACTCCAACAACGCCCTCTGCCGACATTACAAGTTCAGTTATATCTTTTACTAATTCAGGAGATGGTGGGTTCCCTATAAGTCGCCCTATTATTTCTCTAGCTATATTTACACCAGCCCAAATAACAAGAGCTGAAACTATTGCGCCCATAATTCCATCAACAGGTATTGTTTTTAAGAAGTAGCTTATAATAACAGATACTATAACTGCACTAGTTGAAATACAATCGCTCAAGCTATCTACTGCAGTAGTTTTTAGGATGCTTGAATTTATTTTTTCACCCATATATTTATTGTATGAATACATCCAAACTTTCACTAAAATAGAAACCGCTAATATTACTATTAAAACCAAATTATAGTTAAGTGGCTCTGGATTTAGTATTTTACTTATAGATGTTTTAAGTAGCTCAAAACCCGCTAATACTATAATAAAAGATACTATCATGGAAGCAATATACTCTATTCTTCCATGTCCATAAGGATGCTCTCTATCTGGGCGTTTATTACTCAATTTTGCACTTACAATAGTTACTACAGAAGATCCCATATCAGATAAGTTATTTGCTGCGTCTGTAATTATTGCAATACTGTTTAAGATTAGCCCTATTACAAGTTTTAATACAACTAGGAAAAAGTTGCAGATTATTCCTAGTCCTCCAGAAAGTACACCATATTTTTCTCGTACATTTTTATCTGAAACATTGTCACTATTTGGCACAAATTTTTTTATTAATAATTTAATCATATGTAAATCCCACCTTTAACTTATGGTTATTATACTATATGAGTATTAAAAGTTCAACTTTATCCAATAGCGTAATTTATTTAAAAATATTTTTTGTATTCGACAAAATTCAGCAAATTCTTCTTTTTGAGTGTGCTATATTATCCATATGGTATTTTATGTAATAGGAAATTCCTTTAAAAAGTGCGAATGAAATGAGCATAAAAAGGTATTTCCTATACCAAAAAAGTTACCTTAATATGTGCGACGTTAGTCGCGCAATGTGGCGAAGCCATTTTTTTATACCAAATTTCATTTGAAAGGAGGTATAGAAATGTGCAAAGTATGCAAAATACTTATTTTGATAATCATTTTATACATACTTCTTATTGATGTTTGTATTTAAAGATTGTCAAAAGAAAAAGGCAAGGGTCATGTCCTTGCCTTTTTCTTTTGGTATTTTTTCAATGCACAAAGTATATTACGGACTCACGTCCTCTGTTTTAATTATATTCCACTTCATATAGTTTTGTCAATATGCTACGTTGTTGCTCCTCGCTTTTCTCTTCTATATAATTTCTACAGCCATTATAAACTTATCTGATACGGATCAGTAGATGTCCCCTTTCCGCCTACTATTTTTATACCAGATTTTAATGTTATAACTGGACGTACTCCAAAGGAAACAGTAGCAGTAGATGTTTTTCCTCCTGAATAATCCCAATACAAAAGTGTTCTCTCAACCTTTCCACTACCAGTCAAACAATATAATCCAAAACAAGAAAGTCCTCCTTGACCTTTATTATCAGCAGACAAATATCCTGTACAGCGTAGCCCTAACCATACATCTCCATTTTTTTGTAATAATTTTTTATTATTTTGCATTAATGATTCAATACTCTCATACGCATCGTCATCACTATATGGTGATATAATACTACTAGTTACAGGAAATTTTAATGGATATTGTATTATATCTATTTGTTCTACACTATCATCCGTTGCTCCTAAAGCTTTTCCATTAACTGCATATTTAGAGTTTACATATTTTCTAGCTTTATCATTTAATATTTTTACTGCGTTAGCATAGCCATCTGCACCATCTAATGTTACATCTCCTACACTCTCTTTTGTTATTATTTCTATATTTATACCATTATCTCTTAAGACAACCCACTCACCACTATATCCTTCTACTCTGTAGTTTATATAACTTCCTACTGGAATTGACTCATGTTCTAAGCCTAGTATGTATGGTTCAGATTTTGTCCCCTTGCCTTCAATCACACATAAATCTGACCGCAACGTTATTACTGGTATTACTCCATGTGTCGGCGAAAATTCACGATTATTACCATCAGGATATAAATATAATAAATATTCAGCTGAACTATCTCCATATCTATATCTTTTTAATCCACTGCAGGTGTTGCTACCAAAATACCTTGAAAAATGAGAAGCAATCCATGCATCTCCTTCTATTTCTTTCTTCAACTTTTCATTATCTTTTATTATCGTTTCATCATCTGTATAATATGTATCATGATATGGCAATGATCCATTTTTGGTTGTCTCATACGTTAGCGGGTTTGCCACTATATCTATTTGTTCCATACTACAATTATTTGCTCCTAAACTTCTTCCACTAACTGCATATGTAGGATTTACATATTCTTTAGCTTTATCATTTAATATTTTTACTCCATTAACCAAGCCATCTGCTCCGCTTAATGTTATATTACCTACACTTTCCGCACTCATTATCTCTATATTTTCCCCATTGTTTCTTAAGACTAACCAATTACCTTTATAGTCCCCACCTTTGTATTTTATGTAACTTCCAATTTCTACGTTGCTAAATGAATTCTCTTCTATGCTAAATGAATTCTCTTCTATATTTTTATCATCTTCAAGCAGCTTGCTCATAAGTGATGCTATTTGTGCTCGTGTCAAATTCTTTTGAGGTTCAAACGTGCCGTTTGCATTTCCACTCATTATACCATTTGCAACTGCTATCGCCACATATTTTTCATATGTATAATCTATCATATCTCTATCTGAAAATTTTTTTAAAATAGAATAATCTACTTTAGCATTTTCTAAATCATATATTTTTACCATTATTTTTGCCACTTGTTCCCTAGTCATCAGAGATTGAGGAGAAAAATAGCAACCAATATCACTATAATAACGTGCTCCCATTATATTAAAAACTTTTTCAATATATTCATAAGCCCACATAGTTTCATACAAATCTAAACAATCTTCAATTGGGTGAGTATTTTCTTCATTAATCGGTAATTCTATGCCTGCATATTCTACAGTTTTACTCAATATTGTAGCAAATTGTTCTCTTGTTATATAATCATCTGGTTTGAAAGAGCCATCTGTAAATCCACTCAAAATATTTTTTCCAACCATAAGATTAACCATTTTATAAGCCCAATGAGTTTCGTCCATATCTGTAAATGCATTACAAACTGGCATACCAACTAAGCCTACAAAAAATATAACTAATAATAATTTGAAAAATTTCATTAATACCCCATCCTTTCTACGTTGTCGCTCCTCGCTTTTCTCCTCTATACAGTAATTTTAATGCTATTGGCGTAATTATTGCTGAAAATAGTATCATCAAGATAATTGGCGTTAGGAATACTGTATTAAGCATTCCAGTATCTACTCCTCTTTGAGCTATAATTAAGGCGACCTCGCCTCTATTCATCATTCCTACTCCAACTTTTAGTGAATCTTTCCAACTTAATTTACAAAGTTTTGCAACTGAACCACAGCCTATTATCTTTGTAATACATGCTACTACTAGGAATAATACTGAGAAAAGTATCATATCATTACTAATTGAAGATATTTCCGTTTTGAATCCTATACTTGTAAAAAATATTGGACCAAACAGCATATATAAATTAACATCTAACTTATTAGCTATATATTTTGCATCACGAATATTACACAAAATAATTCCAGCTATATATGCACCTGTTATATCTGCTACACCAAACCAAACTTCAGCAATATAAGATAATGCAAAACAAAGGGCAAGACTTGCTATAGGTATTCTTCTAGTATGATGCTTAGACATGGCACTTAATTTTATAAATATGAACCTACAAATAAACCCTATAACTATTGCAAACACAAAGAATAACATTGTTGCTATTATTACATGTACGGGTGAAACGGACGGATCTCTAATTCCTAGTACAAATGTAAGTAATACTATACCTATTACATCATCAATTATGGCTGCTCCCATAATTGTAGTTCCTACTCTACCTCGAAGATGTCCTATTTCTCTTAATACTTTAACCGTTATGCTAACAGATGTTGCAGTAAGTACACAGCCTAAAAATACAGCTTTTAAAATTTCCATCGAATCTAATAAAGAAATTTTATAAAAAGCTATATATAGCCATGTTCCGCCTAACAGCGGCACAAACACACCAAATACCGCAATAAGGGCTGCTGCCCAACCCACTTTTCTTAATTCATTTAAATCAGTTTCTAGCCCCGCTAAAAACATTAATAAAATTACGCCTATTTCTGCCATTGGTGTTAAAAAATCATTTGCAGTAACAAAACCAAAAACAGTAGGTCCTATTACAATTCCCGCTGTAATTTCTCCAACAACCGAGGGAACATTTAGCCTTTTTGCAATTAATCCAAATGCTTTTGCAAATATTAAGATTATAGCCAAATCTCTGAAAATAGTATATGACATTTTACTCCTCCAATTCTACAATTAGTAGTTCGGCTTTTGAGTACTTTTTATTTATATTTATTGAGAATTTAAGAAATAAAAAAAGATACTAAAATGATTTTAGTATCTTTTTTATTAATTACTTTAAGAACACATTATATGCTTTATATGCCATATAAACATCGGCTTTACTTGTAATTTCAAATGGTGCATGCATAGATAAAACGGCAACCCCGCAATCTATTACGTCTAATCCTTGATCAGCTAGGTAGTAAGCTATTGTTCCGCCACCACCTTGATCAACTTTTCCAAGCTCTCCAATTTGCCAAGCAACTTCATTTTCTTCAAAGAGTCTTCTAACTTCTCCTAAGAATTCAGCACTTGCGTCGTTTCCACCAGCTTTTCCACCATGGCCAGAATATTTTGCAACGCAAACACCTTCACCTAAGTAACATGCATTATTCTTTTCCATAGTAGATGCATAAGTAGGATCATATCCTGCATCAACATCAGCTGAAAGCATTTTACTATTAGATAATGCTTTCTTTAAGGAATACTCATCATATTCTCCTCTTAAATTCATTAAATCTGCAAGGAAGAATTCAAAAGAACGAGATTCCATACCAGTATTTCCCATACTTCCTACTTCTTCTTTATCTGCTAACACACAAATTGCTGTTTTTTGGCATAAGCCTGTATCACAAATTGCTTTTAATGCTGTATATGCACAAACTCTATCGTCTTGACCATATCCACCAACAAAAGCAGAATCTAGTCCAACAGATTTAGCTTTAAAAGCAGGTACTATTTCAAGTTCTGCACTTGTAAAGTCTCTTTCTTTCATTCCATATTTTTTATTTAATATATCTAAAATATTAAGTTTTACTTTTTCTTTTATTTTTTCATCTTCATAAGGTATTCCACCAAAAAGAACGTTTAATTCTTCACCAGTTATAGCTTCTCTTAGTGGTTTTGAAGCTTGATCCTTAGCTAAATGAGGTAATAAATCTGTTACACAAAATACAGGTTCATCGTCTTGTTCACCTATACTTACACTTAGTTTCGTACCATCGGCACGAACAACCACTCCGTGGATAGCAAGAGGGATTGTTGTCCATTGATATTTCTTTATTCCACCGTAATAATGAGTTTTTAATAATGCCATTCCATCAGCTTCATATAATGGATTTGGTTTCAAATCAAGTCTAGGAGAATCGATATGAGCACCAACTGCGTTTACTCCTTCAACTATTGGGCTTTTGCCTATAATTGCTAAGAATAAACTTTTATCTCTATTTGAATAATAAACTCTATCTCCTTCTTTTAGTTTTTTATACGTAGAAATAGGTCTAAATCCAGCTTCCTTAGCTATCTTTATAGCTTGCTCTACAGCTAATCTTTCAGTTTTACTTTCATTTAAGAAATTAATATACCCATCCGAAAACTCTTGTATTTTTTTTAAAGTTTTCTTTTCAGCAGTTTCCCATATAGTCTTTCTTTGGAAAACCAATTCCTCGCTGCGCAATTGCCCAGCAGTTTTTTCAGCATCTTTTTTAGTAGTTGCCATCTCTATTCCTCCTTTGTATTATTTAAATAAACATACAAGTTCATATTTTAAAGTAATCTTATTTTACAATAAGATTCTATCAAAATATAATTTAAAATACAAATATTTTTTCTTAAATTTTCCAACATTTTTCTTACACTATTTTTCCAATATAAACTTGTTAATATACTATTTAAATGATAAACTTCTTTCGTTAGGAGTGATGCAATTTGAAAAAAATATTAAATTTTTTAGTTACAAATCAAATAACTTATTCTATTGGGATGATACTCGTATATATCTTTTATGGGGCTGTATTTGGAATAAGTTTAGTTCCTTCTATGTTTTTAGTTTATAAAATATTTAGTTTATTAGATTTTTCCCTTTGGTGGAGTTTTCTTATATTTGGAATAACTATAGGTGCAAGTCTATATTTGTTCTTTATTGTCGCATTAATTGTTTTTGGTATATTTGAAAAACTTTTGGTTTTAGGTTTTAAGCCTGGAAAATACTCTACTTCCTCTTTCCTATTCCTTCGTTGGTTAATATATTCAGGACTACATATTTTGCTTATAAATACTGTTTTGCCTTTCATGGCTGGTTCAAGTTTTGCGAAAATATTCTATAGAATACTTGGTGCAAAAATCGGTAAGAACACTTTCATAAATACAAGGGGCTTACATGATGCATATTTATTAGAAATTGGCGAAAATGTTGTTATTGGAAATGAAACAGATATTTCTTGTCATATTTTTGAAGGAAATCACTTAATTCTTGGTAAAATTAAAATTGGAGATAATACTTTGATTGGGACTCATTGTTATATCATGCCAGACGTTACTATTGGAAGTAAGTGTAATATTGGACTTTACTCCTATGTTAGAAAGAAAAGAAATATTGAAGATGGCACTATGCTTATGGCTATTCCGGGGCTAAATGCAAGAAAAGTTGCTGAAATGATAAAAGAAGAAAAATAATTTATTTTTAGCACAGGGTTTACATTTTATGTTAACTATGATATAATAATATTTGCTTTCACAAAAAAATTTATAATAGGCAAAAATTTTTGAACTATGGAGGTAAATATGACAGCCGGAATGGAAAACCCTATCCCGAATAAGTTTTCACGGGACTACTGGGTTTCAGCGGAAGCTATAATTCCGCCGAATGATTACAAAGAAGCCTGGACAAATGTCAAAATTAATTTCTCAGTAAAAAAGAATGGAAAAATAGTCGTATCCAACGTATACAAAGACAAAATTGAGGCCGAATCAGAAGAATTAAAAATCCGCGCATATATGTTACTCCATCTAATAGCTGCTGTATATGAAAAAATCGGCTGGCCAGATGAAGAACCAACTAAGGTTCGTTTTCTAAAGAGTGACAGCGGGAGACCCCTATTGGACGTAGAAAATTCTCATTCAAGGGTTCAATTTTCCTTAATGAAATGGGTGACCCCGGATTGGCTAGAGTTGCCAAAAGTAACCGCAATGGCGAAATATTTGGCAAAAATGGAGGAACTAGACCCAGTTGCTTATACCCTTTTTGTTAAAAATCGAAACTACATGCTCCCCGAATCCTGCCGGGTAAAGTGGGAAATTAATATTTTTTGAAATATTTAGGAGGGAAACCGTATGGTTTCCCTCCCCTTTTTTACTTTGCCTCATTTATTTATCAAATGCAATATTTACTGCATAAAAATTCTTTGAATCAAGCTTATCTATAGTCTTTCTTAAACTTTCCCCAAATCTTTGATAGTGTGCTACCTCTCTTGCTCTTAAAAATTTAATTGGTTCTCTAATATCTGGGTCATCAACAAGTCGTAAAATATTGTCATACGTAGTTCTTGCTTTTTGTTCTGCAGCCATATCTTCATTTAAATCTGTAATAGGATCTCCTTTTGATTGGAAATATGCAGATGTAAAAGGTACTCCGGTTGCATCAGATGGCCATATTCCAACAGTATGATTTATAAAGTAATCTGAAAAACCTGCTTTCTTTATTTGTTCTGGTGTCATATCTCGTGTTAATTGTTGAATTATTGCACTATTTATTTCAAGGTGTGCTAATTCCTCAGTTCCTATATCTGTTAATATGCCTTTTAATTCCTTAAGTGGCATAGCATATCTTTGAGATAAATACCTTTGAGATGCTGCAAGTTCCCCATCAGGTCCTCCTAGTTGGGCCATAATTAATTTTGCAGTAGCAGGGTCGGTTCTTTTTATTTTAACAGGGAATTGTAATTTCTTTTCATATACCCACATTATACATTCGCCTCCATTTCCCAAGGCCATGGATCATTTATCCAAGTCCAACCTCTCGTAACATCAGTATCTTCAGCGGTAAGAGGTCCGTATTTTTCTTCATATTCATTAACTAAAGCTTTCCATATTCTTTGATATTTTCCAAAAGTTTCAAGTGCCATTTTATCTTGAGGATGGGTGTCTAAAAATAACTTTATATCTTGCATTGCAAAACATACAGTTTGAATTTTCTTTAATAACATTTTTGCTTCGTTATTCTCCACGACCATCCCTCCTATCTCCTAAAAAAGGTAAGTCGAGTTCACAAAACATAGTTCCGCGACTAAAGCCAACATCGGCTTCATATATATTTCTCCACTTTTGCATAGGTACATATGCCATAGCAATTGGTAAATCATCTAATTGTTCATTGCCATTTATCACAAAAAAATCCCCTTTCGTTCATAGTAAGTGATTAGGTAAATCACATTACATACTATGAAGACAAGGGGATTTATGTGAAGATTTTTATCTTACTAATCCAATTTTATCTTTCATTATCTCATATTTTTTCTTGAATGCTTCTCGCATTTTAGCAGCACCGCTATCTAAAATTTCCGTTAAGTATTGGCTATCTTTAACTTCATTATATCTTTCTTGAATTCCTTCTAATTCTTTTACTACGACGTCTGCAACTTTAGACTTAAAAGTACCATAATTGCAACCTTCAAATTCTTTTTCTATATCACTAATATTTAGCCCAGTTAAGCTAGAATAAATATTTATGAGATTTGAAATACCTGGTTTATTTTCTGGGTCAAATTTAATCGACATTTCACTGTCTGTAGTTGCAGACATAATCTTTTTTCTAGTAACATTTACATCATCGAGTATTAATATAACACCCTTTTTATTTTCAGCAGATTTACTCATTTTTACAGTAGGGTTTTGCAAATCCATAATTTTTGTACCAGCTTTTTTAATTAGTGGCTCAGGGATAACAAAAGTTTCACCATACTTGTTATTGAATCTTATTGCTATATCACGGGCTAATTCAACATGTTGTTTTTGATCTACTCCAACAGGCACAAAGTTCGCATCTGCACCGATAATATCTGCTGTCATAAGTATTGGATATGTAAGTAGTCCAGAGGTGAAATTAGCATGTTTTGCACTTTTATCTTTAAATTGTGTCATTCTACTAAGTTCGCCATAGTAGGAATTACATTCAAGTAACCAAGATACACAAGGAACATATTCAATATCTGATTGAACATACATAGTATTCTTTTTAGGATCTATTCCACAAGCTATATATATAGCAACTAAGCTTCGTATGTTTTTTCTAAGTTCTTCTGGATCTTGAGCTATAGTAATAGAATGAAGGTCAGCAACAAACATATATGAATCATATTGTTCTTGGTATTCTTTCATTTGTTGGATAGCACCAATATAATTTCCTAAAGTTATTACTCCGGTAGGTTGTAACCCTGTTAAAACTCTTTTCATATATTTTCCTCCTACTTTTAAAACAAATTATATATTATATTATCACATATTTATAAAAAAAGATATAAAAAATCTCATTTTTACCTTAAATTGACTTTTATTATTTACTATGGTACACTCATTTTGTTGATATTATTATAGATAGGAGTTGTTAAATTTGAATAATGACCTTATAAGTATTGTAGTTCCATGTTTTAATGAGGAACAAGCTATTCCCCTTTTTATGGAGGAAATTCAAAAGGTAACTTCTGAAATGGAAAATGAGTCTAGCGTTTCTTTTGAATATATCTTTATTGATGATGGCTCTCATGACAATACTCCTAACATACTAAAAGATTTTTCTCAAAAACTAGATAATTTTCGCTATGTAATATTTTCAAGGAATTTCGGAAAAGAGGCTGGGTTACTTGCTGGATTATCCTCTTCTAAAGGTAATTATGTAGTAGTTATGGATGTAGATTTGCAAGATCCACCGTATTTATTAAAGGAAATGTATTCTACTATAAAGACCGGGGAATTTGATTGTGTTGCTACAAGACGAACAGACAGAAAAGGCGAACCACTTATTCGCTCATTTTTAGCAAGAAGATTTTATAAATTAATAAATAAAATTTCTGATGCAAATATTGTAGATGGAGCTCGTGATTATAGATTAATGACTAGAAATATGGTAGATGCAATTTTGTCCGTTAGTGAATATAACCGTTTCTCCAAAGGTATTTTTGGTTGGGTAGGTTTTAATACTAAATGGTTAGAATACCAAAATACTAATAGAGTCGCTGGAGAAACAAAATGGTCACTTAGGAAATTGTTCTTGTATTCTTTAGATGGAATTGTTGCTTTTTCTACTGCACCACTCGCTATTTCTTCAGTAATGGGTTTAACATTTTGTTTTATTTCTTTATTGATGATTATATTTATTATTGCAAAAACTCTTATTTGGGGAGACCCTGTTGCCGGATATCCTTCACTTGTTTGTATAATTTTCCTTATTGCTGGTATTCAACTATTTTGTATGGGAATCCAAGGGCAATATTTGGCAAAAACATATCTAGAAACTAAAAAACGACCTATATATATTGTAAAAGATACAAACACAACAAAAAATTAGAAACAAAAATGAGGGCTAATTAATTAGCTCTCATTTTTATGTATTTCCCTAACTTAATTAGTCCTCGTTTAAGAGGTTTAAGAGTTCGTCTATTTTTCTACTAATCTCCATAATCTCTTCATTAGGTGTACGCCCATCGTTTTCTTTAGTTTTTTCGTTAAGTTTTTTCCTAAGGATTTCGATTTCTTCTCTTATTTGGTCTTTCGATTTCATGCTATCCCCTCCTTATTAATTGATATTTTACCACAGAGTGAACTTTTTTACAATATATTATTTATAGTAAAATTATTATCCAACTCTATATTTTTAATATACTCCTTCAAAGCTGCAAAATTTGTCGAAAGGTTGTCACTATTCAAAAAATTTTTCAATTTACTCTCAATTTCTACTAAACTTTCTGAAACTTTATTTACTTTCTGATGATTTAGCATGATTTCTAAAATTTTTTCATCTTTTCTCCATTTTTCTATAATTCGCTCGATACCTTCAATAGAGCTATCTATATTTCCTAATGCTATATCTTCTTCTATTAGAATTACTTCATCTATCATGTCTTTAGACACACGTTTAAAATAGTAATTTTCTCCTATTCCTAGCCCTATAATAATAATAAAACCTATTATTATACCGTATGGTGTAAAATCTTTCATTCTCTCTTACCCCTCTAACTCTTTTTTCTGGATGTAATACTCACCCTTAGCATCAATGTTGGCAAAAAATACATCTTCTACATCTAACTCATCTTCTTTTAGTCTTTTTTCCACATCTTGTATAGTAAGTTTTGCATCTTCTAAGTTCTCTTTTACTATTTTGCCATCTAAAATAATATTTATAGGGAGTCCTTCATATTCCGTATTTACAAGCAGTTGCTCTGCCGCTACTGGCCGCTTTGGAGCTTTTAATATTACACTTAATTGTCCACTTGTCTCTAATATTGCATACTCTACATCATCAATTTTTGTTACTCCATTCATTCTTAATTGCTCTAATAATTCAGTTATATTGTACTTTTGCTTTGTCATATTCTTTTGCATCATTTTGCCGTTTTCAATTATAATTGTATATTTACCAGATATAAAATCCTGAAACCATTGGCTTTTAGTGGTTAGGTACGAAAGAGTTACTTGGGCTAAAGTAATAGTTAATACCGGCATAACTCCGTCTAATAATGGAATTGCATTGTCTTCCATTGGTAAAGTTACCAACTCAGAAATTATAAGAGTTATTGCAAGTTCATATGGTTGTAATTGCCCTATTTCTCTTTTTCCCATAATTCTCATTACCAAAATAACTAATAAGTATAAAACAAAAACCCTAAAAATTGATATAAGCATACTTTACTCTCCTAATATTTTTACTATCACTTTTTCCAATATTTTAAATTTAATACGATTTTTGAAAAAATTTGAATAAAAAAATAATATTCGTAAAGAATAACAACAAACACAAAATAAGGAGGGTTATCATGGATAATCAACAAAAAACAAATAGTACTAGTGTTTCAAGCGATTGGAATGTCGCTGGAATAGTTATTCGTTTAATTGCTTCTGCAGTGGTTTTAGCAATTACTGCATTTTTAACCCCAGGCTTTTCAATATCTGGTATAGGTGCATTAATAGTAGCTGCAATAGTATTAACTATAATGGACTACCTATTTGTAAAATTACTTGGGATAGAAGCTTCCCCTTTTGGTCGTGGTGTTGTGGGTTTCGTATCTGCGGCACTAATACTATATTTAACTCAATTCTTTGTTACAGGATATAGTATAACTGTCCTATCTGCAATAATTGGCGCTATAGTATATGGAATTGTAACTTACCTTATTCCCGGTAATGAATCTATGTAATAAAAAAAGATGGCTAAGCCATCTTTTTTTATTAGTCATTATTAACTTCAATTTTTTCTTTAACCTTAGTAGCCTTACCAACTCTATCTCTTAAATAATAAAGTTTAGCACGTCTAACTTTACCGGTTCTAGATACTTCGATTTTATCAATCTTAGGAGAGTTAACAGGGAATACTCTTTCAACTCCTACACCATAAGAAATTCTTCTTACTGTAAATGTTTCAGAGATACCTGCTCCTCTTTTCTTGATAATAGTTCCTTCAAACATCTGAACTCTTTCTCTTGTTCCTTCACGAACTTTGAAATATACTTTTACTGTATCACCTATTTTTAATTCAGGTAAGTCAGTTCTAATTTGAGCTTCAGTAATATCTTTAATAATATCCATTAATTTTCACCCCTTTTATTAAGTAATTCTGGTCTCTTTTTTAATGTGCGCTTATATGATTCTTCTTCGCGCCATTTTTTTATATTTGCATGATGACCTGAAAGTAAAACTTCAGGCACCTTTCTTCCCATAAATTCTTCCGGTCTTGTATATTGAGGATATTCTAAAAGGCCATCTGAAAAAGACTCTTCTTTAGTAGAATCCTCTGCTAAAACACCCGGTATTAATCTTGAGACTGTGTCAATAACTACCATTGCAGGTAATTCTCCTCCAGTTAAGACGTAATCTCCTATTGAAATTTCATCAGTTACTATCTCTTCTAGTATTCTTTCGTCTATACCTTCGTAGTGGCCACAAAGTAGTATCAATCTATCATTTAATGCTAAATCTTTAGCAATACCTTGAGTAAACTGTTTTCCTTGTGGTGATAAATATATTACAGGAATTGTAGTATCTTCTTTAGCTACGCTTTTATACGCATCGTATATTGGTTGAGCTTGCATAACCATACCAGCCCCTCCGCCATACGGATAATCATCAACTCTATTGTGCTTATCTTGGGTAAAATCTCTAATATTAACAAGGTTAATTTCAACTAACCCCTCATCGATAGCACGACCAATTATGCTTTCGTTAATTATATTATTAAACATATTTGGAAATAAAGTTAATACATCAAATCTTATTTTCTTCAAAACTACTCCTCCGGTTAATCTAAAAGTCCATTTGGTAGAACGATATTCATTATTCCGTTATCTAAATCTACTTCTTTTACTACTCCGTCTAAGACAGGTATACAAAGAGGTTTATTTTTATATTCAACAACGTAAACATCATTACTACCAGTATTAAATACTTCATTTATAATTCCAAGCTCGCCTATTTTTTCATCAATAACCTTTAGCCCTACCAAATCACAAATATAGTAACTTCCTTCGGATAATGGTTTTAAATCTTCTCTAGGTAATTCTAAAAATTTTCCTTTTAATTTTTCAGCAATATCAATATCATCTATACCTTTTAATTTTATCAAGACAAAATTCTTATGAAATCTCGCATTTTCAACTTCATATTTTTTATCTTCCACAAAATAATAAGTATAATCTAATAAATCATTTACATTATCAACTAAAGGAACAACTTTTATTTCGCCTCGAATACCATGAGTATTTACTATTTCACCAACACAAAGCTTTTTATACATTAAAACAGTCCTTTCGAAATTATTCAATAATTTCTACGTTTACTCTCTTATTTAATTTAGCAGCATTAGCTTTAACTAAAGTTCTAATTGCCTTAGCAATTTTTCCTTCTTTCCCGATTACTCTTCCCATATCTTCTTGAGCAACTCTTAACTCTAAAATAACAGATTGTTCTCCTTCAACCTCAGTAACATTAACTTGGTCTGGATTGTTAACTAAATATTTTGCGATTGTTTCTAACATTTCTTTCATTGTAATATCCTCCTTTTAATTAATTGATTCCTGCTTTTTTTATTAGAGCTCTAACTGTATCAGTAGGCTGTGCACCATTCTTGATCCATGTTTGAACTTTTTCAGCAGATAAGTTGATACTAACTGGCTCCTTCATAGGATCGTAAGTACCAATTTCTTCGATAATTCTTCCATCTCTAGGATATCTAGAATCAGCAACTACTATCTTATAGCAAGGTGCTTTTTTAGCTCCAACTCTTTGTAGTCTAATTTTAACCATTAGCTCACCGCCTCTCAAACAATATAATTTATAGCAGTAAAGTATATCTACTTGACAGCTAATATTTTACTTCATACTTATAACTTTGTCAACATTTTTTCTATAATATTTCTTATAAAAATATATTTTTCTACTTGACAAACACAGATAATTTGTTGTATAGTTGATAGGTAATCCAATTGAGGGCCTTTAGCTCAGTTGGTTAGAGCTACCGGCTCATAACCGGTTGGTCCGGGGTTCGAGTCCCTGAAGGCCCACCATCTAATTTAATAATACGGAAGGGTTCCCGAGCGGCCAAAGGGGGCAGACTGTAAATCTGTTGCGTTATCGCTTCGGTGGTCCGAATCCACCCCCTTCCACCATAAAACATCCTCACGGATGTTTTTTTGTGCAAAAAAATTTTTCTTTAGCGTGAATTTAGCGTGAAAAATTTAAAAACAAAAACAGACTTATCGTCTGTTTTTTATCTTAATTCACTCACATCTTTAAGCATAACTTATGGTGAATGATAAAATTATAATGCTACATATAACCAAAATACTTAATACCTGAAGTATTTTATTTATCCACCCTTTTTTCATTTTATATTTGCTACATAATAAAACTATTCCTATTACACTATTAATAAAAATAGTATGCGTTTTTAAATTATTTTTATCAAAA
>JAEEGH010006266.1_pt1 | contig 29236 bp, 23 predicted proteins | sample 9134181 | NCBI WGS metagenome assembly JAEEGH01 (sample SAMN16246544, study PRJNA631951) | gut metagenome | biome: gut microbiome; feature: rumen; material: DP-attached | host: Bos | place: Iran: Karaj | collected 2018-10 | reverse complement strand
CGAGAGGCTTCAAACGGCGATAATGCTCTGTCAGCGCGGCCGATGCCAGTCCCATTTTCCGATATTTCGGGATCGTGCATAGCGGCTCCATGTAAGCCAGATGGTTTTCTTTCACCCACCACATACCCGAAAAGCAGGCATATTCCTCATTTTCATCCGCGATGATCAGGTTATATTCATACGTTGAATGCGGCGGCGGGTTTTGAATGCAGTCCAATATGCCCTTGTAGGACTTTGCCGGCGTCCACTCCTCCGATCCATCCTCCGCTATTTATGGATGTATAACCGCGTCATCTCCGGTTCGCCGTCGCCTTGCGCCATGCAATGGAATTCCCAGCCGTAGCGCTCGTAAAAGCCCGTATGATCCGTCACGAGATATAAGGGCGAAATCCCTTTGGAGCGCATGTCTTCGACGACGAGATCCAGAAGCTTCCCGGCGATGCCGCGGCCTCTGTATTCTTCCTCTGTGTAAACCGCGCAGACATTGGGAGCAAAATCCTTTCGGTCATGAAAATCATTTTCGATCACGCCAAGCCCGCCGACGATCTTGTCTCCATCCATGCACAGATACCAGCCGTACTCTGTTTCTCCGCCAAGATACGCCTCCATGCATTCCAGATATGCTTCCTTCGGCACTCCCCATTTCTCGTGAAACCACTGTGCCGCTTTCTCTTTAAGGTTCTCGTTTTCCCGAAGAATAATGTAAGTTAGCTCTTTCATCACTTTCTACCCTTCTATTATATTTTCAAGTATTTCGGAACGTAAGCTTCGATCTTTATGCCTTCTGAGGTGTATTCCTCGGACAGGAGCTGGCCGTATTTCCGGATCCTGGAGAGTGTTCCGCCGTCTTGAAAGGGGATCACGGTTTGGATATGGACCCGGTTTTCCCGGAGAAGCCGTTCCAGAGCCTGAATGAGGTCCTCCTTTCCCTCGCCGGTTTTTGCGGAAAAACGGACAGAGACATCGGCGCGGAGATCCCGATAGGGCTCCTCCGGGCCGGGAAGATCAGACTTGTTCCAAACCGTCAGGATCGGCTTCCCCGTGATCTCAAGGGAGGACAGGGTATCGTACACCACCTTGCAGTGCTCTTCGGCTTTTGGGTCAGAGCTGTCAACGATATGGATAAGATAATCCGCGTATCGCGCTTCTTCCAGGGTGCTTCGGAACGCATCGATCAGATGGTGCGGGAGCTTGCTGATAAAACCAACCGTGTCCGTCAGCAGCAGTTCCTGCCCGTTTTCCATCGAAAAGCTTCTTGTCGTCGGATCAAGGGTGACAAAGAGCTTATCCTCCGACAAAACGTCCGAGCCGGTCAGGAGGTTCAAAAAGGTGGATTTTCCGGCATTTGTATATCCGACAAGAGCCGCTGTCGGAAGCGCGCTTTCCATGCGTTTCTTCCGCGTGGTCTCGCGGACCCGTTTCAGATCTTTAATGGCATAAGAAAGCGCGGAAATCCTGTTTTTGATCATACGCCGGTCCGTTTCCAGCTTGGTCTCCCCCGGCCCGCGGGTCCCGATCCCGCCGCCGAGCCGGGACAGGATCTTTCCCATGCCGATCAGATGAGAAGCGCGGTATTTCAGCTGCGCCATCTCCACCTGCAGCTTTCCTTCTTTTGTTGTCGCGTGAGCCGCGAAAATATCGAGGATCAGAAGAGTCCGGTCCAGAACCCTTGCGTTCAGAATATTTGACAGATTTTTCATCTGCGCCGGGGACAGCTCGTCATCACAGATGATCCCGTCCGCGCCCTCCTCTTCGAGGATCCAGCGCAGTTCTTCTGCTTTTCCGCTGCCGATATAGGTGGCAGGATCGGGATGAGGAAGATTTTGCGTCACCTGATCCACCGCCTCCCCTCCTGCCGTATCCAGAAGGTCGGCCAGTTCGTTTAATGACCCTTCGGTTTCTTCTTCGCTTCCCACCGCAACCAGAATATAGGTTTCATGAGCGTGGTTTTCTTCTGAAAATCTCATTCTTTCAAAAGCTCCAATATTTTATCATAATCAAACTGATCGGAGGCTTCTTTCAGTTTATTCCATAATTTGGCATACTCATCCGGTATGCGCCAGCTGGACATTTCTTCGAAGATCTTTTCCAGCCTGTCGCAATCCATATCATTCGCGGCGGCTTTGATCTCTTCAAGGCAACGCTTAATATCCTCTCCGGAGGCTTCCGGTTTATCCCCGGGTTCCGTTTCGGGAAAAGCTTTTTCAAGCGGGTCCCGTAACGATCTGTATTTTTCGAGGAAACTACCGAAATGAGAGTGGATATAGTCCGTGTCTCCGCTTTTCCCGGCGTTTTCCAAGAGCTGTGCATCCTCGCCGAGTTCAGTTGCGCCGATGATCCTGGCTGAGCTTTTCAGCGCATGGATCCGGATCGTAAAATTGTGATAATCTTCGTCGGCGTTGTATTTTTCCAAAGCGAGCGAGGTATCGTCGATGGAATTGAAGAAGATCTTCAGCAGCGACAGATAGGCGGTGACAGAGCCGCTGTTTTTGATCCCCTCATCAATATCGATCAGCGGGAAATCGCGGATCGGGGCTAATTCCTCCGGAAACTCTTCCTCCGGCTGCAGTTCTTCTTCGGCATCGGCTTCCTCGAGCTTATCCTCCGGCAGATGCTTTATCAGCATTTCTTCCAGTTTTTCCGGGTTGATCGGTTTGGAAAGATAATCATCAAAGCCTTCGGCAAGATATTGTTCCCGGGCGCCGGAGATGGCGTTTGCCGTCAGGCAGACATAAGGCGTGTTTCGATTCGGATTATCCGCCTGCTGTTTTATTTCATGTAAGGTTTCGATCCCGTCCTTATCGGGCATCATATGATCCAAAAAGATCATGTCATAAGGCGCGTTTGCTGTAAGGCGAAGGGCCTCTTCGCCGCTACCGGCCGTATCGATCTTAAGCTTTGTTTTTGAGAGAAGGCTCTTAAAGACCATCAGGTTCATCGGATTGTCGTCCACAACAAGAACATGGGCATCCGGTGCTGAGAATTTTGCTCTGTACCGGGTTTGTTCTTCTGCGGGCTTTTCTACCGAAATTCGGTAATCTCCCATCGGATCCCAATTCATGACCTTCTGCTTCAGAGAGAAGGAGAAGGTGGAACCGAAGCCGTAAATGCTTTCCACCTGCAGGGTGCTTCCCATCAGGTCAAGGATATGCTTTGTGATGTTCATGCCAAGGCCGGTTCCCTCAATGCTGCGGTTCCGCTGCAGCTCCAGCCGTTCAAATTCGGAGAAGATCTTCTGAAGGTCCTCCTCTTTGATCCCGATCCCGCTGTCCTTTACGGAGATATAAAGCAAAATCTGATCCGGCTCATCGGTGACCCTGTTGAAGGAAACCCTAAAGGTCACGCTGCCTTTTTCCGTGTATTTTACGGCATTGGTAAGGATGTTTGTGATCGCCTGCTTGATCCGGATCTCATCTCCGTATAAGTGCTTCGGAATGTTCTCATCAAAATCCGTATATAAGGTGAGGCCTTTTTCTTCCGCCCTGGTTTTCACCATGTTCACGAGGTCATTTAACACCACCGACAGGTCGTATTCCACCGGCACGATCGTGAGTTTCCCTGATTCGATCCTGGAGAAGTCCAGAATGTCATTGACGATGCCGAGCAGAGTCTGGCCGGCGGTCTTCACGTTGCCGGCGTAGGAAAGGACATTGTTTTCATTGCTTTCCCGCAGGATCATTTCATTCATGCCGAGGATCGCGTTGATGGGCGTACGTATCTCATGGGACATGTTGGACAGAAAGGCGGATTTGGCTTCACTGGCAGCGAGGGCATGTTCTGTCGTGGTGGTCCGGCGGTGAGCGCTGAGCATCAAAAGGGAGACGATCACCACCACGATGATCGTAGTTATGATGGTTATGATCAAGATGGTAAGGAGCCAGTCGAATACCGAAGTGGCGTCCTTGACGGAGATACAATACCAGTTGTCCAGAAATTCCGCGGCATAAACGATATAATGCGAACCGTTGTAATCAAATTCAAAGGAGTTTTCCTCGGATTGTTCGAGCTGCTTAAAAATCTCGGCGCCGAAGGAATCGGCTTCCTCCGAATAATCTTTTCCGAGTTCATTTCGGTCGGAATGCGTAACGACCATACCCTGGTCGTTTAAGATCATTTCAACGTCGATTCCCTCATTTTCAACAGCTTCTTCGGTCATCCTCTGGACCTGGTCCAGCGACAGGTCAACGGAAATAACGCTGACGTTATCGCACAAAGTCTTGCCGAGAGCGAGCATGGTCCCGCCATCCTGGGCATCCACATAAGGCTCCGTGATGGAGATCTCCTGGCCGTTTGAAATGGGCTTGGTGTACCAGGGGCGTTCCGTAGCGACAAAGTCCGCGGGCGGAACCCAGTTTGTTCCACTGAAAAACCGGCCGTTGATGTACCCATACAGGCCGGTGGAGTTTTCCACGACGGCATTCCGGTAGGTTGTGGACTGGACGACAAGAAAAGACTGAATATTCTTATCGGATACCTTGTCCGTTATCATATCATTGAGCGTGTAGGCGGTGAAATTGATGAGATCGGTGTTTGTAGACAGGTATCGTTCAAACTGATCGGCAGACTTCCGCGCAGCGATCTCGCCGTCCTTGATGATGATCGAGCGGTTTGCATCATAAATGAGCTTATAGTACATCGTAAGGATCCCGATGAAAAAAACAGATACCAAAATCCCGATGATCATTGTCCGGATAGCGGATCTTTTCAGATTTTTGGTGGTTGAAGCAGAAGTTTTCATGGCAATGTGTTATCAGTTACTATTTATTGCCGAGCCACGCGCTTTCTACGGGGCTGTGGTCCAAAAAAGATACGGTATTTATTATAGCACTACTGTTCAGAGAAGAAAACATTCTTTACTTACCGGGAGTGTTGTATAATGGGAACGAAAGGCGGGTATTTATGGGAACGTTTATCGCGATCGACCTCAAATCTTTCTATGCTTCGGTGGAGTGCATGGAGCGGGGGCTGGATCCATTATGCACAAATCTTGTCGTGGCGGATGTGAGCCGGACGGAAAAAACGATCTGTCTTGCCGTGACGCCGTCCTTAAAGGCTTACGGGATATCGGGCCGCGCCCGCCTCTTTGAGGTGGTGCAGAGAGTGAAGGAAGTGAACCGCGAGCGGAAGGCGGCGATCGGCGGAAGGGAATTTTCGGGGGAATCCTTTTATGACCCGGATCTGAAAAAGGATCCGACATTGGAGCTCACCTATATCGCGGCGCCGCCGCGGATGTCTTTATACATGGATCTCAGCACAAAGATCTTCAATATCTACCTTCGTTTTGTCTCCAGTGAGGACATGCATGTCTATTCCGTGGATGAGGTGTTCATCGACGCCACGGGGTATCTGGCTATCTACGGCCTGACCGGTGAGCAGCTGGCGCGGAAGATGGTGGCGGAGGTCTATAAGGAGACCGGGATCACGGCCACCGCCGGTGTCGGCACGAATCTTTATCTCGCGAAGATCGCGATGGATATCGTGGCCAAGCATATGGAGGCGGACGAATACGGCGCGAGGATCGCCTTTTTGGACGAGATCTCTTACCGGAGGCAGCTTTGGACCCATCAGCCGATCACGGATTTCTGGCGGATCGGGAAGGGGATAAAGCGAAGGCTGGAGAAGAACGGGATGTATACGCTCGGAGACGTCGCCTTATGCTCCATCGGAAAGGAAGAGGACTTCTTTAACGAAAAACTGCTCTATGACCTTTTCGGGATCAACGCGGAGCTTCTGATCGACCACGCCTGGGGCTATGAACCCTGCACGATCGCGGATATCAAGGCGTATGAACCGGCGGACACTTCGCTTTCTTCGGGCCAGGTTCTTTCGGAGCCCTATCCTTTTGACAAGGGAAAGCTGATCCTGCGCGAGATGACGGATCTTCTCGTTTTGGATCTCGTGGAAAAGGGGCTTTTGACAGATCAGCTCGTGCTCTATGTCGGCTATGATGTGGAAAGTCTGACCAAACCCGAGATTGCGGAAAAATACGAAGGGGAGGTCACGGACGACTGGTATGGGCGGCCGGTGCCGAAGCCCGCGCATGGGTCGGAGAACCTCGGAAAAGCCACTTCTTCCACGAAAAAGATCATGGCGGCAGCAGTGCGCCTTTATGAACGGATCGTAAATCCGGATCTTCTCGTGCGGCGCATGAGTATTACCGCGAACCATACCGTGTCGGAAAAAGAGGTAAAGGAGGAAGGCGTATATGAGCAGCTTTCGCTCTTTACGGATACGGAGAAGGAAGAGAAAGAGCTGGAGAAGGAGCGTCGGATGCAGGAAGCCGTGATCAGCCTGAAGAAGAAATTCGGGAAAAACGCGGTTTTGAAAGGAATGAACCTGGAAGAGGGCGCAACGACGATCGAGCGGAACCGCCAGGTTGGGGGGCATAAGGCATGACGGATAAAGAGCTGGAAAAAAGAAAAGCCCGGTATGAGGAGATCATTGATCTTCCTCATCCCGAGCCGAAAACGCATCCGAGGATGGAGCGGGCCGCAAGGGCCGCGCAGTTTGCTCCGTTTGCCGCGCTGACCGGTTTTGAGCAGAAGATAGCGCGCGCGGCGGAGGAGGTGAATTCCTCCGATACATAATGAATTAATTCATAGCAGGAACCACGACTGTGCCGGTGAAATCTTTCTCTGTGGCCGTGACCTTCAGCTGTGTATCGTCATCCGGCATCGCGGAAAGCTGATACTGGTCTTTGGGAAGAGTTATTGTGTAGCCTTGTCCGGGGAAGGTGAAGGAAACCGATCCGTCAGCTCTTGCAACCACCCGGCCGTGAAGGAGAGAGCGCCGGTTGATCGTGAAGCTGCAGGTCGCTTTTTTCAATTGCTTATTCGCCTTCTTTACAGCATTTCGCAGGGCATTCTGCTTGTCGGCAGAGAGCCCTTTTAAATTTACGGTCAGTTTGGCATAGAAGGATCCGCTGCCCGGGTTTTCACTTTTGCAGACATATTCCGCTTTGATCCGCGAAGAAGCCTGTTTTGCGCTGATCGGAAGCTTTTTGAAGAATTTGGTAAGATTGGTCTTCGCGCCGAGATCTGCTGCGGGATCAATGGCTTTTCCTGCGTATTCCGCGGCAGCCTTATAATTGATCGTAATAGAACCGTTGTTTTTGACCGAAACCGTCTCGGAAGTGTTTTTTGCAGGGGCAGGAGTGTAGCCGGGACCGTATTCTTTATCGTCGGGAGAACCGACATTTTTGGTCTGCGCGCTGATGCAAAGATTTCCATTGTTATTTCTGTTGGAATTAAGGTCTTCCCATTCCTGCGAGAAGCTTTGATAGATAAAGCTTTCCCCGGGATTGCTGCCTACCCTTCCTTCAAACCCTGGCCAGCTTAAGAAGTCTGTTTCCTGGCAGATATACCCGCCTTCGATGTTGACAACGACAGCAATGTCTTCTCCCATGTACAGGGTTACGGGGTCTTCTACGTCTATCGTGTAGCGTCCTGAATAGGGAAGATCGATCCCTGTTTTTTCCCAGAGTTTTGTTCCGGCGCAAGGGTCGCTTCCGTCAAATCCGGAGTAGACAGCGACAGAGGCTTCTCCGGCTCCGGAATCATCTGTCTCGTAAAGGAATCCTACCGAAACCAGTTCTTCTTTTCCATTTCCGTTGATCCGGAAAATGTTGGCGCCCGGGTTGGAGAATCCTACCCAGTCATGGAAGTTGCTGTCATAATAGTAATTATTGTCAGCAGTTTTCGGGGCGGCTTCCAATGCGATGACACCGTCTATGCTTCCTCCGAGGTTGGCATCATCATAGGAAATCCAGAAATAGCCATCCTCCGATAAACCGTTACCTCCCCAGCTGTTTCGGATCAGCCAGGCACCGTCGTGGTCCGGATATTCGTTAAAACAGGTACGTGGAAAATCATCATCCCAGCCGACGATCATGACGGTATGATTTTCGACATGAGCTGTCGGAAAGTAATAACAGTTGTTTTCCACGTTAATATCACCGCCGGCATAGTAAGCAACGGAAACAGCACCGCGTTCTGCGATCCAGGACTTGATCAGATCCGGATTTTGCATGCTGATCACATACCATCCGTTCAGAGCGACAGTATCTCCGGCAAAGGGATCAATTTTCGACCAGTTTTTAATGGGCAGATTCTTGTACGGGGCATAGCTTTCCGGCACAACACCTTTCCAGCGGATGAAGGTTTCACCGCCCATCATTGCATGGCCGCCGTAATCTAAAAGTTCTGTTTCGGAAAAATCATGAGAGATCGTGTCGCCATCCTGGGCGTGTTCCGGCGTCAGAACGGGATTGTAAGCGTTTGAATAGCAATAATGGACAAGATGCGCTTCGCTGTAGTCCACGGCAGTTGTCTCGCCATGCTCTTTGATCATATTACTTTCGACAGAACCGATGGCGCCATGTGCCCAGCAGGTGCCGTATGGGTTCTGGTCCCGGACTTTCGGGTACAGTTCCTGAAGGCGGCCAAGAAGTGTCGGATCGTTATGAGACGCCGGAAAAGCACTTCCCAATGAAGTGGTTTTTTGGGATGGGTTCAGCATATGATCTACAGCCGATGGAGTGTAGGCAGGGGAAAGCGGGATCGCTTTATGGCCTTCGATCGGAAGAGAACCGTAATTTTCTTCGGAAGCGAATGGATCCGGAATCGGATCCGCCTGAATGGTGGAAACCTGTCCGGTCATGACCAGAATACCGGTCAGGAAAAGTGCAAATAAATTCTTCTTTTTCATGATATAAAAATCCTCCCTTATCTAGTTCGACAAGGGAGGATGAAAATTTAGCGTAAATTCTTACTTTTTCGCGGCTTCCATGAGCTTTGTACGTAACTGATCCTCGATCTGGCCCAGTTCCGTCTCGGCGGCTTTGCGTTTTTCGCGGCCTTCGGTCTGGATCTTTAAGACTTCATCCAGCGTAGAGATCAGGCTTTCGTTGGTGTGCTTTAAGGTTTCGATATCGACGATACCGCGCTCGGATTCCTTTGCGGCGTCGATCGTGGCCACTTTCAGCTGGTCAGCGTTCTTGCGGAGCAAAGCGTTAGTCATATCGTTGACCTCGCGTTCCGCCTTGCTGGCCTGCGTGCTGTGCTCGATGCCGATGGCGATGACCATCTGGTTTTTCCACAACGGGATCGTGTTGACGATCGTGGACTGGATCTTTTCCGCCATCATGGAGTCGGAAGCCTGTACCATACGGATCTGCGGCGCTGTCTGCATCGCGATGGTGCGGGTCAGCTCCAGATCATAGATCTTCTTTTCAAACCGGTCGCACTGGGCAGCCAGGTCTTTCGCGGCCTGCGCGTCTTCCATCAGGCCGGAAGCGTCGGCCTTGGCCTGCAGCTGCTTTAATTCGTTGTTGCGTACGTCTTCCAGCTTTTCCTTGCCGGCCAGGATGTACATGGTCAGCTCTTTGAAATACGCAAGGTTCAGATCGTACATTTTGTCGAGAACGTCAATGTCCTTGAGCAGCGTCACCTGGTGCTTTTCCAGCTCCTTGGTGATCTCGTTCACATTGGTCTCGACCTTGCTGTATTTGGCTTTCATGGCCTGGATCTTGTTTCCGCCCTTTTTGAACAGCGCAAACAGGCCCTTTTCGTTCTCGTCTACATCAAAGCTCTTCAGCTCTGCCACCAGCGAGGCGATCATGTTTCCGACCTCGCCCATATCCTTGGAGCGGACGTTTCCGATGGCTTTTTCCGAGAAATCGGCCATCTTTTTCTGTGTTCCCGCGCCGTAGTTCATAATGCCCTGCGTGTTGGTCAGATCGATGGTTTTCGCAAATTCGCTGACCTGCGCTTTTTCCTCCGGCGTCAGGTTCAGTTCCTCCTGCTTTACGCCCGCGCCGTAAGATGACATCATCGCCGCGCCTTCTCCGTCTGATGCCACGGTGGCCGGGGGTGCTTCCACCTCCGCGGGCTTTGCGTCGAAGGTGAGGACAGGAGCCGCCGGGGCCGCCAGATCCAGTTCTTTAAATTCGTCCGACATAGTGATCCTCCTTTATACTTTTACTTTCTGTTCTACCAGCCCATCCTGGGTCAGCATGGTTTTCATAACAGAGATATCCGAAGACAGATCCCAGACCTGGTCTTCAAAGAAGCTTTCGAACAGCTTTTCAAAAGCGTCGTTGACCATATCGATCGCGCCTTCGATCTCCTGGCGCGCCTGCGCAGCATTTTCAGAAGTTTCCGCTTCCTGCAGCTCCAGATAGCCGTTTAAGAGCTTCTCAATGGTCGGAAGGTAATAATCCATGAAACGGCGAAGGTTTCCGGCCTGTTCCGGTTTTTTCTTGACCTGGTCAAAGATCCTGTTCATGATCTCTTCCAGCTTGTAAAGCCGGGTGCTCATCTCTTCGGTATCCGGGATCAGATCGTTTACCTCACGGACATGTTTTACATAGGCCTGGCCTTCGGTCAGGATCGTGACCACTTCGGGCGGATAGTCCTTGTAGGCTTCTCGCTGCGCTTCTTCTTCGCGGCGTTTCTTCTCTTCCTGCTCTTCCCGGCTCTTTTCCGCATCCAGATACTGGTCGTATACCTTGTCTGTCAGCATGAGCGTGGTCTCGTTCTTATCCAGCCGCGCTTTCGGGAGAAAACCCTGGCGGATCATCTTCTTCAGGTCGCTTAAGACCTTTCGGGTGCTGACGCCGATCCTTCCGGCGAGGTTCTTTAACTCCACATATTCCGCGTCCCCCACAACGTCGCCGTATTGATAATACAGGTTCATAAGGCTGCGGTTTTTGACCCCCATATAGAGCATGACGCCGGATCCGAACGCGAGCAGAGAGAAGAGGACGGTCAGGATCATCATGATAACCCGTACACCGGGGACTTCAAGCAGGGCAAACTTCGTAAGGAAGTTGACCGCGAGCAGGCCGTTGACCACAAGGCCGATGGCACCGAGGACGGTCAGGAGAATGCCGGTGCTCTTGCTGACGGGCTTGAAAAGAAAGTTGGTCTTCGGCACGTCCGGCGTTCTTGGAACGTTAAACGCCTGTTCCGCCTTCTTTGAGTGAGCATACGGGTCATTTTGCTTTTGCGCGCTCGGCGGTACGGCTCCGTTCTGGGCTTTCCGCCAGGCGGCTCCGTTCTGCCACTGATAGGGCTGGGAGCTGACCTTTCCTTCGGCATATTCCCGCGCAGCCTGCTGCCGCTGGGTCGCCATGGAAGGACCCGGATCATCATAATACTGCCCCTTGGCGGCTCTCTCTTCTTCGTTTTTTTTGGCGGAGAGCACGGCTTCACGCCGGATCTGGTCTCCGGCCGTCAGGACACGGTGGCTGATCGAGTTCTTCAGATTTTTGTAGTTTTTTGATTCGACGGCAGAGGTGACATCCCTTAAGATGCCTGCCCCCGCTTCCAGCAAGTCATCAATTCCCATAGCTTAAATTTACCATGAAAACAGGTTTTTTTTCAACTTATTTTCCGAGCGCAGTCTTCTGCGCCACCTTTGTTTCCTTATCGTAGCAGGCGAAGGCTTCATCCACAAGCTTCTTGTCCGGTTTCGGCGTAAACAGGCTGACGACCGGCACGATGACAAGCCCTGCGAGCATGACGACGGCGCCGCTGTTGATCGGAGACTGAAGGATCGCCGGGAAGGAATCGCGGCAGAAAATATTCAGGATCATGACCACAGAGGCAAACAGGAAGCAGCACCAGCAGGAGGCTTTGGAGACCCATTTCCCATACAGCGAATACAGGAACGGGGCCAGGAAAGCGCCGGCAAGAGCGCCCCAGGAAACACCCATGAGCTGGGCGATAAAGGTCACGTTGGAGGAATACTGGACCAGCGCGAGGACTGCGGAGATCGCGATGAATACAACGATCAGCACACGGATCATCAGGAGCTGGCTCTTTTCCTTCATGTTCTTTACGAAATTATCCTTGATCAGGTCGATGGTCAGTGTTGAACTCGAAGCGATGACGAGCGAGGAAAGTGTCGACATCGAAGCGGAAAGCACCAGGATCACAACGAGGGTGATCATGCCATCGCTCAGATTCGAGAGCATCGTCGGTACCACCGAATCATAGCCGTTTGCCGCGATATCGATCTGGTCGGAGAAAAGCCGTCCGAAACCGCCGAGGAAATAACAGCCGCCGGCCACCACAAGGGCAAAGATCGTGGAGATCACGGTTCCCTTCTGGATCGCGGATTCATCCTTGATCGCATAGAATTTCTGCACCATCTGCGGCAAGCCCCAGGTGCCGAGGGAGGTCAGGATCACAACAAACAACAGGTTGATCGGATCCGGCCCGAGGAACGAGTTGAAAACGCCTTGTATCGGCGAGACCGCCGGATCGGATACCGATGACAGTCCTTCCATGGCCTTCATCAGGCCGCCCTTGCTGTTCAGCACCGCCACGATGACGGCAACAATGCCGATCAGCATGACCATGCCCTGTATGAAGTCGTTGATGGCCGTGGCCATGTAGCCGCCGGCGATAACGTAGACCGCAGTCAATATCGCCATGATGATGATACAGACGCTGTAGTCGATATTAAAGGCCATGCCGAAAAGACGGGAAAGGCCGTTATAGAGCGAAGCCGTGTAGGGGATCAGGAAAATGAAGATGATGATGGAAGAGCCGATCTTCAATCCCTTGCTGCCAAACCGTTCCCCGAAGAACTGGGGCATGGTTGCGGAATTCAAGTGTTGTGTCATGATACGGGTGCGGCGTCCTAAGATCACCCAGGCCATCAGAGAACCGATGATCGCATTGCCGATCCCGGCCCAGGTAGCAGCGATCCCGTATTTCCAGCCGAACTGCCCGGCGTAGCCGACAAAGACGACGGCAGAGAAATAGGAGGTGCCGTAGGCAAAGGCGGTAAGCCACGGGCCGACGGAGCGCCCTCCGAGAACGAAGCCGTTCACATCCGTGGCTCTTTTACGGCAGTAGAGGCCGATGAACACAAGAACAGCAAAGTACGCGATCAAAATAACCAATTTCAACATAACTAAAACTCCTCAAAAACTTTATTTATCTACTAGCCCTCATTTTCGGATTCCACGAGGCGCTCCACCCCGTACATCTTCCGAAGCTTCGGTTTTTCGATCTTTCCTGTGGCATTGCGCGGCACATCCGCGAAGATGATCTTATGCGGCCGCTTGTAACGCGGCAGCTCCAGACAGAATTCGTTGATCTCTTCCTCTGTGCAGGTCATGCCTTCCTTGATGGAAATAATGGCGCCGGCGATCTCGCCGAGACGTTTATCCGGCAGGCCGATCACGGCTACGTCACGGATCTTTTCATGCTTGCGCAGGAAGTCCTCGATCTGCACCGGATAGAGGTTTTCTCCGCCGGAAACGATCACGTCTTTCATCCGGTCTACAAGGAAGATGAAGCCGTCGGGATCCTGCATGGCCACATCCCCGGTCAAAAGCCAGCCGTCCCGTAAGACCTCGTTGGTGGCTTCTTCATTTCGAAAATAACAGACCATCACGGAAGGACCCTTGACGCAAAGTTCTCCCGCCGTTCCCTGCGGCACTTCGTTAAAGTTTTCATCCACGATCCTGCATTCCCAGCCATAGCCCGGAACGCCGATGGCGCCGACTTTATGGATGTTTTCCACGCCGAGGTGGACACAGCCGGGTCCTAAGGATTCGCTCAGACCGTAGTTCGTGTCATACTGATGGTGCGGGAAATATTCTTTCCAGCGCCGTACCAGAGAAGGCGGCACCGGCTGTGCACCGATGTGCATGAGCCTCCACTGGGAGAGCTCGTAATCCTCCATTTTCAGGTCGCCCCGATCCATCGCGTCTAAAATGTCCTGCGCCCAGGGTACCAGGAGCCAGACGATCGTGCAGTGATATCTGGAGCCCGCGTCGAAGATATATTCCGGATTTGTGACCTTTAAGCGCACGGCCTTCGAACCGGCCAGGAGACTGCCGAACCAGTGCATTTTTGCGCCGGTGTGATACAGCGGCGGGATGCAGAGGAACGTGTCCTCACGGCCGGTGGAATGATGGGTCTGCTCCACCTTGCAGGAATGCATCAGAGCCGCATGGGTATGAAGGATTGCCTTCGGAAAGCCTGTGGTTCCCGAGCTGAAATAGATCGCCGCGTAATCGTCGTCCTCGATCCGCACCAGAGGCGGGTTGCTCGAAGCATTGCCGACCAGCGACATATAGCTTTCGGCAAACGAAGGGCAGTTTTCTCCGACATAGATCAGAAGACGGTTTTTCGCAAGTTTCTCTTCAACGGCTTCGATACGGCCGATGAATTCCATGCCGAAAAGGAGAATGTCTATCTCCGCAAGTTCGGCGCAGTACAGGATCTCCTCCGAGGTATAGCGGAAGTTAAAAGGTACCGCGATGGCGCCTGCTTTCAGGATCCCGAAGTAGATCGGCAGCCATTCCAGGGAGTTCATCATCAGGATCGCGACCTGATCTCCTTTTTTGATCCCGAGGGAAAGCAGCATGTTCGCGCAGCGGTTTGCTTTTTCGTCAAAGACCTGCCAGGTGATCTCCCGGCGGTAGAAGCCCCTCGGTTCCGATTCGATCAGGGAGTACTCTTTCCAAGTCACGCGCTTCGGCTCTTTTTCCTCCGGATTTACCTCTATGAGAGCGGTTTCGTTTCCGTAAAGCTTATGGTTTCGTTCCAGATAGTCTGTAATAGGCATGTCGATTTTCCTTTCCTTTGTCGTGAACTTATATAGTATAACGCGAAACTCTGTATTTTTCCATAAAAAAAGAAGGGAAACGAATTTTCGTCTCCCTTCCTGAATAATTTTACAGCAGAGCCTCTACTTTTGCGTCCACATCCGCCATGTCATGGGTGGGTTCGAAGCGCTCGATGACTTCGCCGTCCTTGTTGATCAGGAACTTCGTAAAATTCCATTTGATGTCCGGATTGTTCTTGTAATCCTTGTCCATCTTTTTCGCGATGCCGCTCATCATCATTGCCTTCGGCCCTTTCCCAAAGCCTTCGAAGCCCTTCTGGCTTTTCAGGAAAGTAAACAACGGAATGGCGTTTTCGCCGTTGATGTCGGATTTCTTCATCTGCGGGAATTGGGTCTTATATTTGAGAGTGCAGAATTCGTGGATCTCCTCATCGGTGCCGGGAGCCTGTCCCGCAAACTGATTGCAGGGGACGTCGACGATCTCAAAGCCCTGTTCGTGGTATTTTTCATACATTTTCTCCAGATCCTCGTACTGCGGAGTAAAGCCGCAGCCGGTCGCCGTATTCACTACCAGAACCACTTTTCCCTTGTATTCGCTCATCGATACTTCGTTTCCGGATGCATCCAATACGCTTTGTTCATAAAATCCCATGATCTATACCTCCTTGGAATAATTCTCGTTTAAGTTGGCTCAATTATATTGCGTACAATCTATTTTGTCAAGCAAAACTTTTTTGATTATAATAATGATGTTGTTTTGAAAGCTGCACAGCAATGATCATTATAAGGAGGAAGGGATGTTTCCTGCAGATTTCTTATGGGGTATGGAGATCGGGATCCTGCCGTCGCCGGAAGACCTTGTCATATTAAAGCTTCTCGGCATAAAAGAGGCACGGATGACATTGTCCTGGTCAAGGCTGTTTCCTTCGGATAAGGAAACGATCTCAACGGAGGCGAAGGAGTATTACGTAACCATCCTGGATGCGATGAAAAAATGCGGGATCCGTCCGCTGCTCACGCTTTTTGACGGGGAGATCCCGGAGCATCTTTTGAACCGCGGCGGTTTTCGGAATCCGGAGAGCCCGGACTGGTTTGCAGCCTATGCGGCCGCCGTGTCGAAGGAGTTCTCGAAATACTGCGACAGATTCATTACCATGTCGGATCCGCCCTGCGCCAGCTTCCTGGAAGCGCATAATCTTTTGAAGGCGCATGGAAAAGCAGTGCAGGCGCTGCGGGAAAACGCGTCCCAGCCCCTTTTGATCGGCTTTTCCAAATCGCCGGCGGAGGTGTTTCCGCTTTCGTATGTCGAGGAGGACATTGATGCGGCGAGAGACGCCTGCTTTGCTGCCCGTGAGGATGCGGGCGGGATCTCGGTGAACCTTTCCTGGTTTATGGATCCTTTATGCTTCGGGACCTATCCCGGAGAAGGCTTGGAGCTGTTTGAAGAAGAACTGCCGGAAATCTCGGAGGCGGACATGACTTTGATCCGCCAGCCGCTGGATTTTCTTGGCTTAAATATGGCGAAGGCGGCAAATCCCGTGGCGGCTGATGCGATGCTGTGGGTGCCGCGTTTTGTGTATGAAAAATATCAGAAACCGCTGCTGATCACCTGCGGCGGCGTGCTGGGCCTGGATTGTGTGTCCGGAGACGGCTGTGTTCACGATGCAAACCGGATCGCTTTGCTGGAAAACTATCTTGGCGCCCTGCAGAAGGATGTAAACGAGGGGATCATGATCCTGGGCTTTTTCATGGAAGGGTTCGGCAATCACCGCGGTCTGATCTTTGCGGATGAAGATGCGGAGATCAGGATCGTAAAGGATTCCGCTTATTGGTACGCGGATGCGGCCGCTTCGGCCGGCGCGACGCTGACCGTGAACCGGAAAGCCAGGCAGATCCTGTTCCTTGAGGCAAATGAGGACGGAGAGGTGGATCTTACCTCCTGGATCCGCGAAGGAGCATATGCCGGCCTCACTTTGGACGAGGTTTTAAGGAAGATGCCGGAGCTTTTCGGGGGCGTGAGCCAGCCGCCGTCCGTGCAGGAGATGATCACGCTGGAGATCGAGGATGACGCGTCCTTCCTTCAGGACCAGCCTTATCTTTTTGTGACGGTTGCGTCCGGAGAAGGGCTCTTAAACGGGCATCTTATTCATAAGGGTGATCATTTTATCCTTCCATCGGAATTCGGGGAGGCTTCCTTCCGCGGAAACCTGACGCTTCTGGTTTCTGCGCGGGTGCCGCTTGTCACGGGAGCATAGTAAGGGATGCGACCGGTTACAGTGGGGATCGTTGCTCATGTGGATGCGGGAAAAACGACGTTATCCGAAGCTCTTCTTTATGAGACGGGAGCGATCCGCAATCTCGGCCGTGTGGACCACGGGACTTCCTTCCTGGATCATGACGCGATGGAACGGGAGCATGGGATCACGATCTTTTCCAAACAGGCGGTCCTGCAGTTTGGCGATACGGAGCTGACCCTTTTGGACACTCCGGGACATACGGACTTTTCTGCGGAAACGGAGAGAGTGTTTTCCGTTTTGGATCTCGGGATCCTGGTCATCAGCGCCCTGGACGGGGTACAGAGCCATACCCTTTCCCTGTGGCGTCTGCTGGAGCGGTACAATGTACCGACGATTGTATTTATCAACAAAATCGACATTATGAAATGTCGTATAGAAGATATAGTACAGGATGTGCGACATAAACTTTCGGAGAACATCATTCCCTTATGGGAGGATCCCTGGGAGGAAAATGCCTCGCTTTGCGGGGAAGGAGCGCTGGAGGAATTTCTGGAGACGGGGCATCTGTCCGAAAAAACCTGCGCCGCGCTCGTGGGAGAACGAAAGTTTTTTCCCTGTTTTTCGGGATCCGCTCTGAAGCAGGAGGGGATAAAGGAGCTCCTGTCCGGGGTAACAAAGTATGCGCCGGAGAAACAATATAAGGATGCGTTTGCGGCCCGTGTTTTTAAGATCTCTACGGATCAGAAAGGGCAGCGCCTGACGCATCTGAAGCTGACCGGCGGGAAGCTGGCGCCGAAGCAGCTGGTCGGAGAGGAAAAAACGGCGGAGATACGGCTCTATTCCGGGACCGGATACCGGCTTTTGACGGAAGCCCTGCCCGGACAGGTGGTGGCCGTGACCGGCTTGAATTCGACTTCGGCGGGACAGGGCCTTGGGGAAGAAAAAGAACTCCCCCGCCCCTGGATCAATCCGGTGATCTCGGTGGCGGTTTTGCTGCCGACCGGCGTTTCGAGGACTGACGCTTATCGAAAGATGGCATCTCTCTCGGAGGAGCTGCCGGAGCTCGGGCTGGTATGGGAAGAAGAAAAAGAGGAGATCCGCATCCGCTCCATGGGCGAGATGCAAAATGAGATCTTTCAGCGTCTCGTGAAGGACCGGCTCGGCTTTGTCATCAATTTCGGACCCGGGCAGATCTCGTATCGAGAAACGATCAGTAATACCGTGACCGGGATCGGTCATTTTGAACCGCTTCGGCATTTCGCGGAGGTGCGCCTTCGGCTGTCGCCGGGGGAACGCGGGTCAGGCCTGACCTTTGAAACGGACTGCCCTGTGGATACGCTCGCGCTGAACTGGCAGCGGTTGATCCTGACCCATTTGAAGGAAAAAACGCATGTGGGCGTGCTGACCGGCTCACCCATTACGGATATGAAGATCACGGTCATCGGCGGCAGGGCGCATCTGAAGCATACGGAAGGCGGAGATTTCCGCCAGGCGACCTACCGCGCGGTGCGCCAGGGCCTGAAAAAGGCGGAGAGCGTTCTTTTGGAGCCGTGGTATGCGTTTACCATGATCCTGCCGGCGGAATCGCTCGGGCACGCAATGACGGATCTTTCGGAACGGGGCTGTGAATTTGACCCGCCGGAGCAGTCTGTGGAAACAGCGGAGATCAAGGGCTTTGGCCCGGTTGCCGCCCTGTCTTTATATCCGGGCGAGCTGCAGCGCTATACGGCGGGAAAAGGCAGCATGACGCTGGCCTTTGACAGTTACCGCCCCTGTAAAAATGCGGAAGAAGTTATCCGGGAAAAGGGCTATGACAGCGAAGAGGATGAAAAGAACCCTACGGCTTCGGTGTTTTGCGCCCATGGTGCCGGGTTTATGGTTCCCTGGGATGAGGTGGAAAACTATGTCCGCGATGAAGACGGGGATCTGAATGAAATGGCAACGCCGGCTGTATTTGTGCCGAAGGGAGCAAAGGCGAAGCAATACGGCGGCACCTATGAAGAGGACTTAGAGCTCGAAGCGATCTTTGAACGGGAATTCGGGCCTCTCAAACGGAAGCTTGCCGAGGATTATTACGAAAAACCGGAAAAGTTCAGCGCTCCGGCGACGGGGAAGACCACTGAGGACTATAAAAAGAAAAAGGCGAAGCCGAAGGAAAAAAAAGAGATCCTGCTGGTGGACGGATATAATCTGATCCATGCCTGGCCGGAGCTCAAAAGCTTATCGGAAGCTGATCTCGGTGCCGCGCGGGATGCGCTGGCGGACAAGCTCTGTAATTATCAGGGCTATACGGGAGCAGAGGTGATCCTGGTGTTTGACGCGTACCGAAGGGCGGGCAGCCCGGGACACGCGGAGCACTATCTCAATATCTTTGTGGTCTACACAAAAGAGGGCGAAACGGCGGATATGTATATCGAAAAAACGACCCGTGCCCTTTCTGCCGAAAACAGAGTCCGGGTGGTGACTTCGGACGCGCTGGAACAGACCCTGGTGCTCGGAGGCGGCGGAGAACGCGTCTCTGCCAGGGAGTTTATTTTGGAAATGGAAGCATTATAATGCTTTCTAAACTAAGGATAGAAAAATGAAGCACAGGACGAAGATAAAAAAGAGCGGCGCCGTGCTGGCGTTTGCTCTGACAGGTCTTCTGTTATCGGCCTCCTGCGGGAATAAAAACCCTTCTCTGGAGGCGGTCATTGCAACTGAAGAAACGGAAAAGATGCCGGAAGAAAACCTTCCGCCGTCCGATGACATGCCAAAGCCTCCGTCGTCTGAAATGCCGGGAGAAGGGCAACAGGCGCAGTTCAACGGAGAATGGGATGCGCTTGTGGAATTCTCTGAGGACGAAGAGTCTGACAGGGAGAGCTTAAGCTCGATCGGCACCGATGAAAACGCGATCCACTGCTTTAACGGAGCGGTCGTAAAGCTGTCGGATTACACGGTGGAACGCACCTCCGGAGACAGCACCGGCGGAGATATCGCTTCCTTTTACGGCGTGGGCGCAGCAGTTCTGGAAACAGACGGCGAATGTGATATTGACGCTTCCGAGATCACGACGGATGCTGCCGGCGGGGCAGGGGTTTTTGCCTATGAAAACGGCGTCGTCAATATCCGAAATTCTGAGATCAAAACGGAACAGAACACCTCGGGCGGGATCCATGCGGCCGGCGGCGGAACGCTGCACGCCTGGAATCTCCGCGTGGAAACCAACGGAACTTCCTCCGCGGCGATCCGCAGCGACCGGGGCGGGGGCACGATGGTGATCGACGGCGGCACCTATACTTCGAACGGGGCCGGGTCGCCTGCCGTATACTGCACGGCAGATATCGCGATCCGAAATGCGGAGCTGACCTCCAATTATGCCGAGGCGGTCTGTGTGGAAGGAAAGAACTCTCTGGAGCTCTTCAATGTGGATCTGGACGGGGATATGCCATCGGACGAACAGAACGATACGACCTGGACCGTGATCGTATATCAGAGTATGTCCGGTGATTCCGAGATCGGAAACGGGGCGTTCCGTATGGTCGGAGGGAGCCTGAAAAGCCGGAACGGAGGGCTGTTTTACACAACAAATACGCAGAGCACGTTTTACCTGAAGGGCGTGAATATCACCCCTTCGGACGACAGCGGATTTTTCCTTCGCGCGACCGGAAATAAGAACGCCCGCGGCTGGGGAGAAGAGGGGAAAAACGGCGCGGAATGTTCATTTACTGCGGATTCCCAGATCATGCAGGGCGATATCATCTGGGATTCGATCAGTGATCTGAATATGTACATGCTGAGCCACAGCTCTCTCACCGGCTGTATAATAAAAGACGATTCCTGCGCCGGCAGCGGAGGGAACGGGTATTGTAACCTCTATCTTGATGACGATTCCGTATGGACCGTGACCGGGGACAGCACGCTGACAAATCTCTACATGGAAGGGATCGACGGACAGCTTGTGGATGCGGATGGGAACGCGGTTTCCGTCGTCGGAACGGACGGAACGAACTATGTCCGCGGAGACAGCGAGATAACGGTTACCGTGGAAGGTTTTTCCTCCTCGATGGATATGAGCGGGGCGGAAAAGGAACCGAAGTTTAAAAATCACGCGGCAGAGATACCGTGGGAGGAATAAAAAGGAGATAAGAAAATGGAAGAAACAATGAAGGACTACGAAAAAGAGCTGGAGGAATCCTTTAAGCAGCTGGAAGAGGACGAAGTAACGGCGAGCTCTTCGGAGGAAGAGGAGGAGAAAGCTCTTTTATGGGCGGAGTTCAAGCAGATGATGGAGGAGAAGCGCCCGATCGAGGTAAAGATCAAAGAGGCGGTTCCGAAAGGAGTCGTGGCGTATGTGAATGACGTGCGCGGCTTTATCCCGGTCTCGCAGATCACCGCCGGATATGTGGAAAAGACCGACGCCTGGGTCGGAAAACGGATCCATGTGCATATCATCGAAGTAGACCGTGAAAAAGAACGCCTGATCCTTTCGGGGAAATCCGTGGAAGCCGGAAAGGAAGCGGAAGAAAAGAAAGCAAAAATGAAGGAGCTCGGGGTTGGACAGATCGTGAACGGAAAGGTCGAGTCTCTGCAGCCGTACGGCGCTTTTGTGGATCTCGGCGGCGTGACGGGTCTGGTTCATGTTTCCCAGGTCTGCGGACGCAGGATCAAAACGCCGTCTGAAGTGCTGAAGGTCGGCCAGGAAGTAAGGGTCAAGATCTTAAAGATCGAAGGAGACAGGATCTCCTTAAGCATCCGCGCACTCGAGGATCCGATGGGAGAGAGCGAGGAAAGCTATGATAAGGCGGTTGAGACCTACAGCGATAAGAGCGAAGTCACGACCAGCCTCGGATCCTTGCTGAAAGGGATCAAGCTTGGCAAGTAAGGGTAAAAAAAAGAAGCCTCATAGAAAATTCTGGATCTTTTTCCGGATCCAACTGGTGGTGCTGCTCCTTCTCGGGGGCGTCGCCGCCTGGTTTTTCCTTGGCGGCTACTACCGGCAGATCCGCGCGCTGAAAGAGGACGCGCTGCGGATCGCCAAAAGCTCTTCGGAAGAGGACTTTATGTCGGAGCAGACCAGCGAGATCTATGCTGCCGACGGAACCCTCATTTCCCGCCTGAAGGGGGAAAAGGATTCCTGTTATCTGACGTCGGAAGAGATCCCCGAGGATGTCAAAACCGCGATCGTTTCCATAGAGGACAAAAAATTCTATGAGCACGACGGCGTGGATAAAAAGGCGATCCTGCGGGCGTTTCTCGCGATGGTCCGAAACGGCGAGCCGACGCAGGGAGGGTCGACCATTACCCAGCAGCTTGCCCGGAACATCTATCTGACCATGGATAAGACCTGGCAGCGGAAGATGGAGGAGATCTTTCTGTCGCAAGAGCTGGAAAAGAAGTATTCCAAGGATCAGATCCTGGAGTTTTATTTAAACAATATCTATTTTGCAAACGGGTATTACGGGATCGAGGCGGCCAGCCAGGGGTATTTTTCCAAATCCGCGAAAAAGCTTTCCCTGTCGGAGATCGCCTTCTTACTGGCAATCCCAAACAATCCCTCTTATTATGATCCGTTGACCGGAAAGGAACATACGCTGGAAAGGCGTGACCGGATCCTAAAAAACATGCTTGAGGACGGCGTGATCGGGACGGTCAGTTACCAGATGGCGCTGAATGAGGAGATCCTTCTTCATCAGACGGCACCGTCCAAAAATGTGTACGTGGAAACCTTTGCCTGGAACTGCGCGACCAGGGCGCTGATGGAGAGAAAGGGGTTTCTCTTCCGCTATGACCATACCATGAACGTGGAAACAAAGGCGGAGTATGACCAGGCCTATGGGGATATGTATGCGGTCTGCCAGCGGGATCTCTACACCGGCGGATACCGTGTTTACACGACGTTGGACCTTGCGCAGCAATCGCTCTTGCAGGCCTCGATCGATGAAGGCACAGCGGAGTTTTCCGAGATGAATGAGGAAGGGGTGTATGCGCTCCAGGCCTCCGGCGTCTGCATTGATAATGACACCGGTATGGTGACTGCCATTGTGGGCGGAAGGAGCCAGTCTCTTCCCGGCTATACCTTAAACCGCGCGTATCAGTCCTTCCGGCAGCCGGGGAGCGCCATAAAACCGCTGATCGTGTATACGCCCGCGCTGGAGCGGGGGTATGAAGCGGATACCCATGTGATGGATATAAAAAGTGAGGACGGGCCGTCCAATTCCGGAGACGGATATGCCGGAGAGATCCTGCTGCGGGATGCTGTCGCGTATTCCAAGAACACGGTGGCGGACCAGATCTTTCAGGAAATAACGCCGGAAACGGGTCTGGATTATCTGGATGAGATGCAGTTCACCCACATTGTGGAAGCGGACGTGCGGCCCGCATCCGCTCTGGGAGGGCTGACAAAGGGCTGCTCGGCGCTCGAAATGACCTCCGGCTTTGCCTGTATCGAAAACGACGGGATCTTCCGGGATCCGACCTGCGTCGCAAGGATCGAGGACGGCGACGGGAATGTTTTGTATGAGAGCGACCGCGAGGGAAAGAATGTATACCGGGAAAATGCGGCGCGGAAAATGACGGATATTCTGACCTCGGTCATGGATTATGGGACCGGCCGGAACTTAAATCTCGGAGAGATGCCCAGCGCAGGCAAAACCGGGACCACAAACGACAGCAAGGATGGCTGGTTCGTGGGCTATACCGGGTATTACACGGCCGGCATCTGGGTTGGTTACGACATGCCCCGGGCGATGGATGGGCTGCAGGGCGCGACCTATCCCGGCCGCATCTGGCAGGACTTTATGCTGAAGCTGCACGAAGGGCTGCAGCCGCGCGAGTTCCTGCCGTACAGCGATTATACGCACATGGAAGAGACGGAAAATGAGCCGCTGTACACGGAGCCCTCTGAGGAAGAGATCCGCGCGCGGGCATCGGAAGCCATTGAACGGGTGGAAAACGGGATGGCAAACCGGGCGCTGAGAGAGATGGAAACAACGGAACCGGTGACGGAAACCGAAGAAACTGCAACGGAAACCGGTGAGCCGGCGCCGGAAGGGCAGGAAATGCCGGCAGAAGGGCAGGAGGTGCCTGTAGAAGGGCAGGAGGTGCCTGTAGAAACGCCTCCGGCATAAGGAGATATAAGCATGTGGGATAGGAAGCAGGAAAAAGACAGACCGGATTTTTCAAAAATGAGCGCCTCGGATAAGATAAAGTGGTTTTTCTATTACTACAAGTGGGCCGTTTTTATCGCGATTGCCGTGGTCATTGCGATCGTGGCTACGGTCTTGTCGTATGCGGGCAGAAAAGAACCGGTCTTAAACATCATGGCGATCAATGCCGAACCGATGGAAGACCACACGGATTTCTGGGACGATTTCCTTATAGAACACGGGTTTGATCCCGAAAAACAGGCGGTTATGGTCGATGCAAATCTGAAATATCTGGGGGGAGAAGGGTATATGGATGTATACAGTATCCCCGCCATTGGCACGATCTTAAACGCCGGAAACGCGGATGTGTTCATCTGTGATGAAGCCTGTTTTGAGACGCTGGGGAGTCTCGGGGCGTTTACCCCGATAGAGGAACTGTTTCCGGGAGAGGAAGTCGAGCCGTATGAAGACCGGATCGTATACGTCGATATGGACCGCGACGCGGAGCCCTATTATGCCCAGGGAGAAGCCCCCGGCGAAGGACATTATGCCCGCGGGATCCGCCTCAATAAAGACAGCCTGATCTATGACACGGATCTGTACTCGGAGGACACGGAGCTGATCGTCGCGCTTCCCTGGTCGGCGGATCACGCCCTTCTCGGAAAAGATATGATCATAGAGCTTTTGGGTGATTAACGCTTATCTTTATCGATGAATTCCAGGAAAACAACCGCAATAAAGGCAAAGGTAACGGCAAATAAAGCCATGATGCCCCAGGCTTCCAGAAGCCCCGCATTGCTGAAGGCGTATTGGGCCTCCATATTGGATTCCGAGATCCAATTGATGAATACATCTCTTCCGCCGGTTTTCTGAATGGCGGCAAGGACCTGTGTCATGGAGCTATCGTCGGGCAGCATGACGCCTGCACTCATGCCGACCAGTTTGTTCCAGATCAGCACGGAGGGCAGGGAATTATAGTTTCCCGCGATACACAGCCCGGCCATGCCCCATTTGGAGACCATGAGATTGGAAAGGCCGGAAACCGATTCGGGGAGCGAAAAGAAACCGCCGGAAAACACAAGCTGCAGGATGAGAAGGAAGGGCATGACGGTCATGGCCGTTGTGGTCGTACGGACAATGGCGGAAACCATCAGCGCCATCATATCCGCGGAATATGTGATCAAAAGCAGCGTGATGAAAATGACCACCTGGGAAGGAAGCCCCAAAAGCCCTTCTGCCGGAAAAACCATATTGGACAGATAATAAACGAGCATCATGATCAGGCACTGCAGGGTGCAGAGGAATAACTGGTAGACCATGTGGGCGGCAACGTAGGAAGTGATATGGAGTCCCGCCCTGTGCTCTCTCTTTATGATCGGCCGCTCCCGGACGATGCTTTGGATCGAATTAAAGAACCCGTTCCAGATGCAGACGCAGGTGATCGCGAAAGTGCCGGTTTTGGTGCCTTCCATCGTGACAAAGGTGCCGCTTGCCGTAACAAGGGCCACGAGTCCCGCGATGATGGCTGCCATCGGAAGGACCTTCCAGTCACTCTGATAGATAAACATTCTGAAAAACTTGCCGAGATAGATCCCGACCTGCCGAAATCGGCCGATATGCTTTAAATCCAGTTCATTCATTCCCAGTTAACCCACCTTTTTCTGTAACTCGCCAAACCGTTCCACGAATTCATCCGCGCGGCCTTCGCCGCCTTCGTCCTTCTGATTGACCGAAAGAAGGATCTCTTCCAGCGACTTCTTCCCGAAAAACTCATAGGCTCCCTTGATCGGCCCGTAATACGCGAGCCGCCCGGTGCGGTCAGCGTCCTTAGCCAGAACGATCACATCATCAAAAAGATCGGCCACCCGGTCGGGAGAGTGGGTGATCACGATAACGATCTTGCCCGAATCCGCGATGTCGCGGAGCTGATGGAACAGCTCCCTTGCCATCACCCCGTCCAGACCGGAATCCGGCTCGTCCAGAATAAAGAGCGTGGGATTGGAAACAAATTCCATGGCGATGGAAAGGCGCTTGCGCTGCCCGCCGGAGAGCTTTTGCGCCAGATTATGCGAAACGGAACCCAGGCCGAAGATGTTTAAGACCTCCTTGATCCGGGCCTTCTTTTCAGGTCTTGGCATATTCGAAGGCAGGCGGAGCTTTGCCGAATCCTTCAGCGTCATGTTGACCGTATCGCAGCCCCGAAGGAGATCCGCCTGGGGGACAAAGCCGATATCGTATTTCATGCTGTCATATTGTTTATAGATATCCTTTCCGTCCAGAGTGGAAACGGCATTGGCCTTTTCATAGCCGGTCAGCGCGTTGAGGAAGGTGGTCTTTCCCGCGCCGGAGCCGCCCAGAAGAAGGACCATGCGCTTTTTCGGGATGGAAAGATGAATGTCCTTCAACAGGACTTTTGTACGTAAAAACTCTTTGGCTTTGCGCTCGTTCAAGTTGATCGTAAGCCCGTCGCTGAGGCTCTTTACTGAGGTTCCGCTGAGCTTGGCCGCGGTTTCCTCCTCCTTTTCCGCGGGTTGGAATTCTTTTCTGATCCCCCAGATAAAGGCAGTAATGGAAAGAAGGACGACCCAGGCGATGACCCATGCGCGGGATCTGTTCCAGGCCCGGCATAACGTCAGCGCGATCCGGGCGGCGTATATCATAGAAGCAAGCAGGACCGCAAGCCGAATGATATAAAACAGCGCGTTCAGGATGTTGTCATCCGGCAGGACGGCCAGAAGGATGGAGGTCAGGTAGCCGCTCCCGTACATGATGCAGAATATCCGCCCGTCCTCTTCCATGTCCACGGTTTCCGCCAGCTTATACTCCCGGATCGCCGGGATAAAGGCGTAGAACCGCTTCACGCCGCATTTTTTAAAGATATTAAAGAAGCCGATCGCTCCCAACAAAAAAAGGGCGATATCCAGGATCATCATCAGGATATCGATCACCAAGAACGGATTAATAAGTATTGTACCCATAGGTTTTCCTCCCGTCGCGAATTATATCATGGATACTCTCTGTTTTAAACACTAGACAAACCCTTTAAATCATGCTAGAATGCTTAAGTGCGTTTGATACGAAACGCGTCGGCGTGTGGCTCAGTTTGGTAGAGCGCTACGTTCGGGACGTAGAGGATAACAGAAAAAGCAGTGGTATCAAATTCCTGAAACCTTGATTTTATTGGTGTTTCAGGAATTTTTTGATTTTGTTGCGTTTGATGATTTTTGTCCGCTTTTGTCCGATCGGGCATAAAACGTACAAAAAAATTGCATTTTCTACAATAATGATGCCGTTGCAAAAAGAATGCTCTCTCATTGAGATAAAGAGAAATAAACGGTGGTAATGCCGGAAAGATCAGAGTATAATAATGTATGAAAATGAGGATACGGAGGAGATAAGCTTTTATGGCAGATATGGTTATTGAAAGAACTTCCCCCTATACAGCTCCGCAGGAGTTGAATGCAAGAAAAAAAGAAGCTCTGGATGCGCTAGTAGCTCATTTGAAAAAAGCGGAAGAGGAAGCGGACAGAGAGGGCTGGATCAGCGCAGATGATGCTGAACGTATGCTAGGGGTTCACAATTGAAAAAGATAATATACACCCCGGCTGCGATCCGGAGCCTGAAACGGCTCGAGAAATATCTGGAAGAGAATTTTGGGGAGCAGTTTTCGAAGAACACTTTGAAGAGGTTGACCAGTGAAATCAGAGACCTGGAGTTGTTTCCAGATATGGGAAGCCTTGTCAGAGACCGTTATCCAGTGGATACAGATTATCAGTTCTTTTATTTCCGTAAGAACTATGTGTTCTACAGAGTGGCAGGAAACGAGGTGCGAATTATTGATGTATTGGATGAGCGGGCAGATTTTATGAAGATACTGTTCGGGATAGACACGACTCCACCTGAGACTTTGGACTATTGGAAGGAATAAAAATTAAATTTGAATTTAATAACAGGATATACAAAATAGAAAAATTGCATACCTTAAAGAAAACTTGTGGTGCAGGGGGTAGTTGCCAAATTGCCATTTTTTGAAAACCTGTTTCATTGTAAACGTCCCTTACACTCACGAAAGACTGCGACTGGTTTTGACTTTTTAAAATCAGTGTACTCGCAAAAATTGCATTTTTGCTCGTATAGGGGTTCGTGCTTTGTGGCGTAAGTTGTATTATACTATATACTTTCCCCTCAGGGGAACTGTATGAGATCTGATCTCCTCCTCAGATACAGTTCTGGAAATAAGAGCCAATAAGAAATCGAGATGACAGAAGTGTGTGAAAAAGAAACACGCTTCTTTTTTTGTTGCAGAAATTTGAAAGTGCACTGGCAACCATAATAGCACCGGATGGAATAGAAAAATAAAAAGAGTTCTTTTGGGAGGTGGTCAGGATGCTTATGAATATGCAGAGTGTTCTTGAAAAAGGGTTCATGGTACTGAATGAAGTTTATTTTGAAGGTAGTCTGGTTATGCCTGTTATAACCATTATGACAAGCCCGAGAACCAATGGACATTTTACTCTTGGAAAAACGTGGAGGGCAGAGGATGACCATTTTCATGAGATCAATATTTCAGCTGAACACCTGAACAGGCCAATAGAGAATATTATGGCGACCCTTTGCCACGAAATGGTTCATTATTACTGTTTTGTAAATGGAATTAAAGATACAAGCCAGAATGGGCGTTATCATAACAGGCTTTTTAAGGAAGAGGCTGAAAAAAGAGGTTTACAGATTTCTTATGTAAAGGGCATTGGATATTCAGAAACGGAACCGGGGAAAGAGTTTGTAGAGGTATTAAGGACGTACGGTATAGAAAAGACGCTGGATATAAACAGGGAAGGTTCACCAGATTGGATTGAAGTAACTGGTGGTGGGGCAAATGGTTCTGGAAATAATGGAAGGGATCCTGCCAAACCAAAATCAAGTACGCGGAAATATCAATGTCCATGCTGTAAAAACAGTTTCAGGGCTACAAAAGACATCCATGTTATCTGTGGTGACTGTTGGGAGGAGTTTATAAAAAATATGAAATGATTATGCACATTCAAAATTGCCAAATTGCCATTTTTTAAAATAGGTGGTTGTTTTTGGTTTGTGCAGAAGAGATTTTTTGATGGATGCCTGTCGGTCTGATGCGTGAGTGGTATTTTTTGATGGAAAATTCAAATCTTGTTACATTGACAAAAATTTCAATGTTGCAGATGTGAAAAAATGCTTGCAAAATAAGGGAATCCTGACCATTTGAAAAAATGGTAATGAAGAATAGAAATGTTTTCTGCACCTGAA